>Ga0153961_1000004_pt1 | contig 214000 bp, 229 predicted proteins | sample TSFL045MetaG_FD_104748 | JGI IMG/M metagenome (GOLD analysis project Ga0153961, IMG submission 104748) | Attine ant fungus gardens microbial communities from Florida, USA - TSFL045 MetaG | ecosystem: Host-associated > Fungi > Mycelium > Unclassified | place: USA: Florida, Withalacochee...
AACCACCTCATCACATGATGAAACATAATGCCTGATAAGCGGTATTCTTGTGTACGAGGAACGTCCGCTTGTGGCACAGAGCGGACTGACGGCGGCCAGGGTCCGCTATGAGCGAAAAGCGGAAGTTCGCGGCAATTTCGCAAAAGACTCTGTATCCTTAAAGAAAATCACTCATTAATCATCAAAATTATACTGTCTCATGAATAGAGAAAAACAAAAGAATATCAGGATAAGATTAGCTCTACCCTCTGATATAGAGAGTATTTTTGACGTCAGAACTTCGGTTAAAGAAAATTATCTCAGTCGAGAAGAAATGGAGCTGATGGGAGTTACTGAAAGTGTTGTCACCAATATGATTGAGAAAAGCCATTGCGCATGGGTTGCCATAGATGACGAAAAGGTCATTGGTTTCTCGATGATTTTGCCAGATGAAGGATGTCTTTTTGCAGCCTTTGTTCTTCCTGAATATGAAGGCAGAGGTGTAGGTCGCAGCCTTGTTGAACTCGCAGAGCAGGAATTATTCAAATATCATGAGGTTGCCTGGCTTGAAACCGACAAAAACAGTCGTGCGGCAGAATTTTACAGGCGGTTGGGCTGGGTTGAGAAAGAAAATGTGAGCGAATCCGATATTAGATTAGAAAAATTTCGCTGCGTTTAAGCAATGATTCCTTTCGTAAATGTCCGCTTCTGGCACACAGCGGACATCATGTAATACCTACTTGACGCGATTCAGGCGGGCGAGCAGTGCGCAGCCTGCCCCTTAATGCCGCGTGAGCGGCATGGAGGCGCCAGATAATGTAACTTATGACTCAGAAGCCAATCGGCGCCGTACGCCCGGCGTAGCCGGTTTCTGACCGATATATACTACGAATCCATCCCCTGCCCTGATTAGCCCAAACCAACTTTCAGCAGCGAAGAAGTTTATGTAACCCCTTTTAACCCCGGTGAGCGGGCTTTACGGCGCCTGCGACGTAAAGGGCGTGATTTCCGGGGCCTTGGCGGCGGCAGCCTGCGCTGACGCTTAGGGGGGTGTTAAACGCGACTTTAAGCGATAAGCACGGAACTTAACACGGTAGCTGCCAGTCCCGCGGCCAGATGCCCGTTACTCTCATTGACGCCAATACAATGCGCACTGGTAATTTCAACTTTTTCTCACTGCGGTTCGAATCATAGCGGAAATGACTTGCCGGTTAGCGGCAAAAAGTAATTCACCAGCCGGTGCCTGTTAGGTAGTTCATCAGGGAAGTTGCCAGAACCGTTGCCTTTCTCGCGTCAGACGCCGCCAGCTTTATCAATGTGACAGAGCGGTTTGTCGATGGCGGAATGGCGCAGGTCTGAGTGCTGATAACAGACCGTGTTGCGACGGCAGCGGGGTCTGCATCCCGCTGGCTAAGCGCAGCCGCAGTCATAAAAAATCACGTTGCAATCATCCCGCCCGGTCAATCCGCCACTATAGTTATTGCCTGTCACGTCCGTCATAACACCATGGAGATAACATGAGCCAACTTTTTTCTTCTGTCTCACTGGGCGAACTTACGCTGGATAACCGCATTGTGATTGCGCCGATGTGCCAGTACTCCGCTGAGGCAGGCAATGCCACTGCCTGGCACCGTATCCATCTTGGTCAGATCTCCTTTTCCGGCGCGGGTCTGATGATTATCGAAGCCACTGCCGTCGAGGACATTGGTCGTATCTCCCCCGGCGATTTGGGCTTATGGAATGATGACAATGAAGCCGCGCTGAAAACGGTGCTGGAAGATGTGCGCCGTTACTCCTCTATTCCGGTGGGTATTCAGCTGGGCCATGCGGGCCGCAAAGCGTCGTGTGCTGTGCCCTGGGAAGGCGGTAAGCAGATTGCACCGGATGCCGGCGGCTGGCAGACCGTGGCGCCGTCAGCTGTGAGCTACAGCGAGGGTGAAGTGAAACCGCTGGCGATGAGCATTGACGATCTGCAGCGGGTAAAACAGGCTTTTGTCGACAGCGCCCATCGCGCGGTACGCCTGGGCATTGAGCTGTTCGAAGTCCATGCAGCGCACGGCTATCTGCTGCATCAGTTCCTGTCGCCGCTGTCGAATCAGCGCAGTGACGAATATGGCGGTTCGCTGGAAAACCGTATGCGCTTCCCGCTGGAGGTGTTCAACGCCGTCCGTGAAGCCGTACCCGCGTCCGTGCCGGTAGGCGTGCGCATTTCCGCTACGGACTGGGTAGAAGGCGGTTGGGAAATCAAGCAGTCGATCGCCTTCTCACGTGAACTGGAAGCGCTGAACTGCGCTTATATCCACGTCTCAAGTGGGGGTCTGTCGGAAGATCAGAAAATCAGCGTGGGGCCTAACTACCAGGTACCGTTCTCTCGCGATATCCGCGAACAGGTGTCGATTCCGGTGATTGCGGTTGGCCTGATTACTGAACCGCAGCAGGCGGAAGGTGTGCTTCAGCAGGGAGATGCCGATCTGGTCGCTCTGGCGCGCGGTATTCTCTACGATCCACGCTGGCCATGGCACGCCGCGGCTGTGCTGGAAGGTAAAGTTCAGGTTCCGCCGCAGTATCTGCGTTCTGAACCGCACGATGTTAAAGGCATTCTGACGCAGGATCAGTAAGCTATACGGACAGGGCGCATAGACGGCGCTCTGCCCGCATAACATGACGATCATCTGAGTTCGTAGCACGCCTGCAAAGCCAGATGCGGACCGGTCAGCGGTCGCCGGGATTTGGGAAACTGCAGTGCAACCGGCGTCATCGAACTTTGCGCCAGGGCCACCGCAATGGCGCCCTGCTGATATGCCTGCTCTGCGGCTGCCGCGATCAGTGCAAAATAGCGTGTTGTGTCCCCCGCTTTAAACGCCGCCCATGCGTCCTCCACCAGCGCAACCTCTGTCTGGCTGCCGGGCTGGCAGAAATGCGTCCGCGTCGCCGTCAGCGTTGATTCTGCCGCACAGAGCGCCACCGTCGGCCCCGTATGACGCTGCAGCGCCGCCGCTAACATGCCGTCGGTGCGCATGACCCGATCCTGCACGGAGAAATCATCGGCAACCGGTCCCAGCGTCGAACAGGTAATCAGTACGGCATCGAACTGCGGCAGCATGGCTTTGATCAGTTGCGCGATATGGCAGCGTAATTGCGCTGTCATGCCGCCGCTGCGTTCCGCCTCGGCCAGCAGCGCTGGCATCACCAGATGATTTAGCGGCGCGCTGTCACGCCCCAATGTTGTGGCGGCATCATCAAAAATCGCGATATTGCTGGCAGCGGTGTGGAAGCAAAGAATATTCAGGGTGAGTTCCTTTTCTGACAGGTACAGGGTCAGCGTGTGGGTTACCACAAGCCATGCTGGATAACGACACGATAACCATCCTTGTCGATAAATGTCACGCCCTGCTGATCCCAGTAAGGATTAAAGGATGGCACCCGCTGGAAGCCTGCGTCATCCATAGAGGTACAACGAAACAGCCAGTCTGGCTGGTGGGGAATATAAAGCACCAGCAGATCGTCTTCCGTTGGCGATGGCCGGACGGGATGGGTATGACAGAGCGTGAACTCGAGATGCCAGCCCAATCCCTCCGCGCCCAGCATCACACCACTAAAACCCTGATGACCGGTAAACTCACCGATTTCCTGCAACCCCAGCCCGTGGCAATAGATCTGACTGCTGTGCGTCAGGTCAGTCACAGGTCGGGCAATACGCAAATGCTGAAAAGTCATGGTTCTCTCCCTGTTCAATTGACTGTTATTTATCACAATCTTCAGCGCTTCCTGTGATCCTGAATGCTAACAACCGCCCAGCCAGTTCCATGAAATGACCGTATTTGCAAATTGAAGGCACAAAAAACCCGGTTACAGAAACGTTTTAACTTCTCTGTTTTGGCAATTGCAACACAGGCCCTTGCCCGGTGAATGTAGTGATGGCGCGTAATCAGGAGCTTCAGCCATCTCATCTGCAAAATCCGCTGACCGCTCACAGCGCTAAACGCATTCCCGCCGCAGTCATCTACACTTTTCCGGTATTCATATGGCAATGCCCAGTGCATCGCCCGGCTATAAAAGGAAGACAATATGACTGAACAAGCAACCCAGAACCATGCCTGGTTACTGGCTTCACGCCCTCACGGTGAGCCGACCAAAGAGAATTTCCGCCATGTGGCGCAGCCTATCCCGGAAATTAAAGATGGCGAAGTGCTGCTGAAGACTATCTATCTCTCACTTGATCCCTACATGCGTGGCCGGATGGACGACGGTAAATCCTACGCCGCGCCGGCAGAGCTGGATCAGCCGATGGTCGGTGGCACCGTCTGTCAGGTCGTCGAATCGAAAAACAGCGATTTTGAAACCGGTGGCTGGGTGCTGGCGCAGAGTGGCTGGCAGGAATATGCCGTCTCAGATGGCAAAGAGATTGCGAAGCTGGGCAACGATCTGCCGCATCCGTCATGGGCGCTGGGCATACTCGGGATGCCAGGCTTTACCGCCTATATGGGTCTGATGGATATCGGTCAGCCGAAAGCGGGTGAAACCCTGGTCGTCGCCGCGGCAACCGGTCCGGTAGGCGCAACAGTGGGTCAGTTAGGTAAGCAGAAAGGCTGTCGTGTCGTCGGTGTCGCGGGCGGTGAAGAGAAATGCCGTTACGCGGTCGATACGCTGGGCTTTGATGCCTGCCTCGATCACCACAGCGCCGACTTTGAAGAGCAACTAAAAAACGCCTGCCCGGATGGCATCGATATCTATTTCGAAAATGTGGGTGGTAAAGTGTTTGATGCGGTATTCCCGCTGCTTAACACTGCCGCGCGCGTGCCGGTCTGTGGCCTGGTCTCCGCCTACAGCCAGCGCGAACTGCCTGAAGGCCCGGACAGAACCTCACTGCTCATGGCGGGCATTCTGAAGCGCCGTATCCGTATGCAGGGCTTTATCATCTTCCAGGATTACGGTGACCGTTATCCAGAGTTCCTGGAGGCGATGCGTCCTATGGTGGAGAGCAAAAAAATCCACTATCGCGAGCACATGATTGAAGGGTTAGAGAACGCACCACAGGCGTTTATCGATATGCTGAATGGCAAAAACTTCGGTAAAACCGTGGTGAACGTCGGCGCATAATGGTTAACGTGCCACGTCACTGACGTGGCACGCTGCATTGAATGCAGTATCCCTATCCCCGCAGTGTGACCTCTCCGGCCTCAGGCCCGCCCGTAACCCAAAGACTCTCCCGCAAATCAGGCACACCTGTCGCTGACGACGCTTAGCAGTTAATGTATTAAGAAGGAAAAAAGAGAAGACGTGATATCGCAGGAAAGTTTGCCAGGAGAGCGCGTAATAACGCTGAGCGCCAGGGCGGCGCTCAGCAGGTCATAATTACTTCAGACGGAACGCGACAACGCTGTCGCCCGCCGTGGTGCCAAGCGAGCCATGGCCGCCTGCGGCAATCACCACATACTGCTTACCATCTTTGCCCATAAAGGTTGATGGCGTGGCCTGTGCACCCGCGATCAGTTCCGTCTGCCACAGCAGCTCACCGGTGGTGCTGTCGTAAGCACGGAAGAAGTTATCTGCCGTTGCGCCGTGGAATACCAGGTCACCCGCTGTCAGCAGCGGTCCGCCGTGCGCCACCATCCCCATCGGGAAACCGAGCGGGAAGCGGCCAGGCAGGAAGCTGGTCTTGAGGTTTTTGGTGGTGCCAATGCGACGCAGCCATTCGGTTTTGCCGGTGGTGAGATCCACGCCCACCATCCGTCCCCACGGTGGCGCGATGCAGGGAATACCCAGCCCCGATGCCATCTGCTGGATATGGATAGCGTAATCTCCGTGGAAGTTCTCATTCCAGTACGGTGTGCCATCTTTGGTGAAGGTACGCTGGGTTTCGGTTTCCGGCGTGCGCTTGATCAGGTTGTATTTGTAGGCCAGGCGCACCGGTGCCGCAATCAGCATCTGACGCTGCGGATCAACCGCCACGGAACCCCAGTTGAACACCCCGATATTGCCCGGGAAGATCAGCGAGCCTTTCTCGGTTGGCGGCGTCCACGGGTTACCGTCATAACGCAGCTCACGGAAAGTCGTGCGGCAGGCCATCTGGTCAAACGGTGTAATGCCCCACATCGACTTCTCAGTCAGCGGCTGCGGAATGAAGTTCAGGCTGGAGACCGGCTGAGTCGCCGCGTACTGCTCGCCCTTAATGCCATCCGTGGAGACCTTAACCTGCTCTACCGGGTAAACCGGCTCACCGGTCAGGCGGTTCAGTACAAACAGGTTGCCGGTTTTGGTCGGCAGGATCACCGCCGGTTGCGGTTTGCCCTGATAGTTGATGTCCACCAGCGACGGCTGCGACGGGTTATCGCGATCCCACAGGTCGTGGTTCGAACTCTGAAAACGCCATTTGAACGCACCGGTTTTCAGATCCAGTGCCACCAGCGCATCACGGAATTTTTCGGTATTGCTGGCAGGATCGCGTTCAATGCCGACTTCATCCGGCGAGGCGTTACCAAACGGCACATAGACCAGGCCGTTTTTCAGGTCGGCGCTTAGCGTAGCCCAGGCGACCGGGGTATCCTGCGGATAGGTTGCGCCTGCGGCGACCGGTGCGGTGTTATCCGGATTAGCCGGATCGAAGTTCCACACCAGACGCCCCGTAACGGCATCGTAGGCACGGATCACACCCGATGGGTTGCCGCTGTTGAAGCCGTTATCCATCACAGAACCGCCAACAATCACCAGATTGCCTGCCACCAGTGGTGCGGCAGTCTGCATCAGCGCATGCGGACGCACCTCGCCCATGCTGGCGCGCAGGTTTACCACGCCGTTGTCACCAAAGTCAGCACAGGGCTTGCCGGTGTCGGCATCCAGTGCCAGCAGACGGGCATCGGTGGTCGCATTGAAGATACGTTTGCGGCAGATAGCCGGGGATGCGCCTGTCTGCTGCTCCGCCTGCTGACCGGCATCGAAGTAGCTCACGCCACGGCAGGTCTGGTGCTGCTGCAGATAAGAGCGGTTTTTATCCGGCGCTGTTTTCCACTTCACCGCACCGGTTTCCGGATCAAGAGCATGAACCTCGTTGTGCGGCGTACAGAGGTAGAGCATGCCGTTGGCTTTCAGCGGCGTTGCTTCAAAGGTGTACTCGGTAGCATCATCACCCTGACGCAGATCGCCGGTGTGATAGGTCCAGGCCACTTCCAGATCGTTGACGTTATCTTTAGTGATCTGCTTCAGGGCCGAGAAACGCTGGCCATCTGTGGTCCCGCCATAGGCGTTCCACTCTTCAGCAGCACCGCCGGTCGCGGAACTGTTACGTTGGGTATTGATGGTGCCCTGTTGCGGCAGCGGATCGTAGAAGCAGAGGCCAGTCACCAGCAGCACCATCAGCACCACTGAGCCGCCAAGGAAAGGATGGAAGCGACGCTGTCCCTGATAGAGAGGACGAACCACCCACGGCAGAGCCAGCCAGACACCCAGCACACTAAAGAGGTCGCCGCGCGGGATCCACTGCCACTTATCGAAGCCCACTTCCCAGATCGTCCAGAACAGCGTGATCCACATCAGCAGCGCATACAGCGTCAGTGCACTGCGTTTATTCATCATCAGCAGAATCGCGCTGAGCAAAACGCCCATGCCCATCAACGCATAGAACGCGCTGCCTCCTGCCAGCAGAAGTTGTCCTCCCATGTAAATCAGGGCGATAGCAAATATCACCATGATTACACTGGTTATTTTATTTATCATGATCCATCCTCGGGTCATTAGCGGTCATCAGAAAGTTAAACCGGAAACATAAATTCAACGAGATCTTAACTTACGTGAGAAATATGTAAAAACGTGTATAAGCGTAACCCATTAAAAATATTTATTAAAAATATCGACTGCAGTGGCCTTGAGACCGCTTTATTTACTTTCCTAAGGGGCAAATACGCGATATTCATCACAAAAAATTAACGATAGACCGTGAGTTATCGCACCTTTTGTTCAAAAGCGAATTATTAACAGACCAGCCGCGCTTCATGAACGCCAGCTTAAGTGTGACCAGACAGGGATAACGAGTGTCAAATAAGTATAATGGTTTATTTACACAGCTCTGCAATTACTCTTATTGCTGAAATCAGTAAACTTAATGTACTGCTGATTTAATCCGTCCCGCTGTCAATGCTCATGCGGCTTCAATGATCTTCAGAATATTAATTCTGGCAATTGACCTTATTCAGCAATTATTTTTTAGCGCTACCTTCAGTAAGGAATAGATTAATTACGTAAGGTAATCTGTCGATGAAAATGATTTCAGATATTCCGTAGTCCGACCCGACTTTTATCTGTGATATATATCATCACTCTTTTAAAATTTATCCGGCCAGCAGGCGGGATTTTCACTGGCAGCAATAACCCAAGGCTAATTATGTCCGCACTTAATGCTATTTATCGTAAGTTACGTTTCCCGTTTAAATTCATTAATGCGGCCATTCGCTATCCTGCCGCGCAGGCACGGGTAAAGCGTTATTCCGTCATGTCGATAGAAGAAACGATAGATCTGTTATTACACAATCCGCAATTATCACTGGCCCGTTACGGCGACGGTGAACTGGAGATGACCTGGTATAAAAACATTGGTTTTCAGCCGTTTGACCCCAAACTGTCGGCAAGGCTCAGGGCACTGCTGCAGCAGGCGCCCAAGGACAACCCGAACTGTCTGATTTGCCTGCCAGATGCTTTCCGCACCACCCGCAATATGAAAAATGGATCGGCCCTGTTCTGGTTCTTCCATAAATCATTTTACTTTAAACATTATGATGCTCTGCTGAATCATCAGTACCAGTATGGCAATACCTCCGTTACCCGCCCTTATCACGATTATAAAAGCAAAAAATTACCCAGGACGATATTCGATAAATTTAAACAGCTCTATCAGGGTCGCCGGGTATTAATTGTTGAAGGCAGTGGCACTCGCCTGGGATTAGGCAATAATTTACTGGAGGGGGCCAGTGAAATTAAACGCATTACGACGCTGAACCGTAATGCTTTTTCCGTTTATGATCGCCTCTTCAATACAGTATTAGCGAATGCAGTCAACTTTGACCTGGTCTTAATTTCTTTAGGCCCGACGGCAACCGTGCTGGCATATGATTTAAGTCAGCGCGGAATTCGCTGTATTGATAGCGGCCATGTCGATATTGAATATGAGTGGATGCTGGCCAGTGCCACCAGCAAAGTAAAAGTGGCAGGAAAAAATGTTAATGAAGCGGGCGTGCTGCTGAGTGAACAGACAACAGTCGCTGATGAAACATATCAGCAACAGATTTTGCAGCACGTTGGCGAAACGCCACAGGATAAAACCACGACGGAAACGGAAGTGGTGGTTATCCCGCTGCCCCACGTCAGCAGCACTCATCATAATGCTGCCTGAGGTTCACCATCCACAGGCAATGACTGCACTGCTTTGATGCGCAGGCGAATAATTAGCGGGATCAGTTAAACCGTTAAGCGCAGGCTCAGCAGCCCGCAGCCTCTGTCAGCCCCGGTTCTGCCGGATAAACCTCTTATCCGGCATTAATCTTGCTTCGGCTATCCTGAGACATTTAATCAGGAGACGTGAGATGACATCCAGCCGTTACCGTTACACCCTATTTTCACTGCTGTTCCTGATCGCCCTGATCAACTACATCGATCGCGGCGCCCTGTCATTTGCGGCTAACGCCATTGCGGCGGAGTACCACTTCAGCAAAGTCCAGCTCGGCGCGGTGCTGGGTTACTTTGGCTTCGGTTATCTGTTTGGTTCGCTGTGTGGCGGCTTCCTTGCCGACCGTATCGGCACGAAGAAAGTCTGGCTGCTGGCTGGCGTTCTCTGGTCGTTGCTGGAGATCGCTACCGCCTGGGCCGGTGAACTGGGCATGGCGCTGTTTGGCGGCTCCGCCATTATGGGCTTTGCGGCCCTGCGCATCCTGTTTGGTTTTTCTGAAGGCCCGGCCTATGCGCTGATGAACAAGGCGATTGCCCACTGGGCACCCGACAGCGAGCGTGGCTTCGCGCTGGGTATCGGCCTGCTCTCTACCCAGGTTGGCGCGCTGCTGACTGCCCCGATCGCGGTGGGCCTGCTGCTGCTGACCCATGACTGGCGCATGATGTTTATCCTGCTCGGTGTGTTCTCCCTGCTGGCGATGGCGTTGTTTGCCCGTACCTTCAGCGACAGCCCGGAAAAGAGCCCTCACACCAGCGCGGCTGAACGCGCACTGATCCAGCGCGGTCAGCGCCGCAGCACAGGCGACAGCGTCTCCCTGCCGTGGTGGCGCTTCTTTACCAGCCGCACACTGGTCTGCAACGCACTGGGTTACTTCTCATTTCTCTACATCACCTTTACCCTGGTGACCTGGATGCCGAAGTATCTGCAGGATAATTTCCATTACGATCTGCACTCGCTGTGGTACGTGGCGATGATCCCCTGGAGTGGTGCCTGCATCACCGTGCTGCTGGGGGGGCGTATTGCCGATGCCCTGCTGGCCCGCTTCGGTAATCTGCGGCTGGCGCGCAATCTGTTTGCGGCAGTTACGCTGTGCGGCACCGCATGCTGTTTTATGGCGATCCCCTACGTGCAGTCGGCCGCCGGGATTATCGCCCTGATGACACTGGGCAATGCGCTGAATGCGCTGGTGAATAATGTCTACTGGTCGGTAGTGATTGATGTCACCCCGAAAGCGTCGGTCGGCACCTACAGCGGCATGACGCTGGCCATAGCCAACCTGGCGGCAATTATTTCTCCGATGCTCTGCGGCTGGCTGGCGGAATATTACGGTTACAACGCGATGTTTACCGTCACTGCAGTCATCGCCTCCGGTAGCATGCTGGCGATGACGCTGCTGCAACCAGAAAAGCCGATGGTGGCCGACACGCAGACCGGCGCTGTGGATGTTTCGGCGGCCTAATCTCAGGCAGGAAGATTCCCTGGCATGACGAATTGCGCCTTAGCCTGACACCCTGCCGATCACACATTCAGCCCCTGAATAAAAGCCGCCTTTTATGGCGGCTTTTACCTTTCACTTAGCGGGATAGATTGACTGTTCAGGTCTGCCGCGGTGATCCCAGCGGCTGACGAATAGCCATAACAGCGCCGTCGCAAACCAGCCAATGATCCACGAGACATCATTGCCGGCAAAAATCCAGGTCAGCGAGCCATGGTGCAGCGGATTATCAATAAACGGCAGTTGCACCAGCACTCCCAGGAAATAGACGATGATACCGGCCAGATTCCAGCGTCCATAGCGTCCATCCGGCTGAGACAACGCAGGGACATCAACCCTGCCTTTGGTGATCAGATAGAAATCGGTCAGGCTGATCGCGCTCCAGGGCACAAAGAAAGCCAGCAGGAAGAGCAGGAAGTGGGTGAAGGATTTCAGGAAGGCCGGCTCGCTGAGCAGAGCAATGACGCAGGCCAGCGCCACCATCAGCACCCCAAACAGAATGCGTGCGCCCCGACTCAGCGTGGTTTGCTGCCGGAAACCAGACACGATGGTCGTCAGTGACATAAAACTGCCGTACGCATTCAGCGTGGTAAAGGTGATTTTCCCAAAGCAAATTGCGAAATACATCACCATTGCCATGGTCGCCGTGCTGCCCATGCTCACGATGTAACCCACCTCATTACCTGCAAACGCACTACCGGCAATAGCCGCGACGATTACCCCCAGCGTCATTGAAGCCTGCGTGCCAAGCACGGTGCCGAAAAAGACCGCGCTGAACAGTTTCTTTGCAGAGACATCAGCCGGCAGATAGCGCGAATAGTCCGAGACGTAGGGACAGAAGGCAATCTGCCATGACGAAGAAAGGGAGACCGCCAGCATGAAATTCGCGACGGTAAAGTGCTGATTCTGCCAGACGGCGGATAAGTCATGCGCAGAGAACAGAGTGATAAACAGATAAGCAAAGGCTAAAACGCCAATAACGCTCGCCACTTTCCCCAACTGATGGATGACACGATAGCCCAGCACTGCAATGATCACGATGAGGATGCTGAACAGGGTCATCCCGGCTGAATTGCTGACATGGATAAGTTTCGCCAGCGCCTGTCCTGCTAACACTGTCCCGCTGGCTGAAAACCCCACATACATCATGCAGACCAGCACCAGCGGAATAACGGCACCAAATACGCCAAACTGCATACGACTGGTGATCATCTGCGGTAAACCCAGGCGCGGTCCCTGGATCGCATGCAAAGACATGATCGCTGCACCCAGAATCTGACCCACCAGTAAGCCAATGAGCGACCATATAACGTCGCCACCCAGCACCACGGCCAGCGCGCCCGTGACAATGGCCGTTATCTGCAGGTTGCCCCCAAACCAGAGCGTAAACTGGCTAATGGGATGACCATGGCGTTCGCGCAACGGGATGTAATCAATGGAACGGGTTTCTGACAGGCGCTGTTTTTCTGCGCCTGAATAGTCTGCTACAGATGTTTTGACCGACATAGATTCCTCGCTGAAACAGTAAGAGATGCGTTAACTGGAAAGGTGAAGTGCCCGGCTCAGGGTTGAAGATACATGTCTATACAACCAGCGAGAATGTCATGCGCATCGGCAAGTTACAAGGCAACCTGTCATTGGAAAATATGATGATATCGACAGGCTGACTTTGATGATGATGATCGCCTGGAATGTCAGGCCTGCCAGATTCAGAGAATGCAGAGGCAGACATCCTCTGACAGTTAACCTTCAGCGACTACCCGCTGGCGATGACAGTCGGCCGGATCCAGTTTTAGCCCCGTTGAGGAACAGACCTCCAGGCGCGGCAGCGGCTTGCCTTCTGCATTATCCAGTAGCACCGAGTGCGTCTCGCCCTTCTCAAACAGATAGCGCTCGCCCCACTGGCGCATAGCCACTACCACCGGAAACAGCGCACGGCCTCTGCGAGTCAGGACATATTCGTTGTAGGCACTGCCATCGGAGGCCGGCGCAATTTCAAATACCCCCATCTCCACCAGCTGCTTCAGGCGTGACGCCAGGATATTTTTTGCCAGCCCCAGATTGCGCTGAAAATCACTGAATCGGCGGACGTCATCAAAGGCCTCACGCACGATCATCATGCACCAGCGTTCCCCAATTGATTCCAGGGTTCTGGCAACCGGACATTCACTGGTTCTCAGAGATTCCTGCTTAGCCATGTTTTCTCTCACTTTGCCTGTCTCATAAAGCCAGCTTAGCCAGCCGGAAAAGAAGTTGCAAAAAAAAACCTCTGCTGATAATTATGTTGTAACCCGGTTTCAAATAAAAACCAATCAGGCGCTAACATGACCACAACAACTGGCAAGACGTGTACTTCTGAATCAGATTTGCCGCCCGCTGCGACGTCGGTGCTTACGCACCGGATGATCGTTTTGTTCTCACTTACCTCTGCGCTGGCGGTCGCCAATGTTTACTCGGCGCAGCCATTGCTGGAATCTATAGCCGCCAGCCTGAATGTTTTCCCTGGTACCATTGGCGCAGTGGTGACGGCCACGCAGATCGGTTACGCCATCGGGCTAATCGTTCTGGTGCCGCTGGGCGACTGCGTGAATCGCAAAAAATTGGTGGTTATCCAGCTACTGCTTTCCGTGCTGGCATTAACCGCCGCGGCCTTCGCGCCCGATCTGACGACGCTGCTGAGCGCGATGCTGCTGGTAGGGTTGATGGCGGTGGTCGCGCAGCTGATGGTGGCCTGGGCCGCCATGCTGGCATCGCCAGAACAGCGCGGGCGGGTGGTCGGCAGCGTGACCAGCGGCATCGTGATCGGCATTCTGCTGGCGCGCTTTGTTTCCGGGATGATTGCCGATCTGGTGGGCTGGCGGGCGGTCTTTCTGACGGCCGCCTGTCTGTTGCTGCTAATCTCGCTGGTACTCGTAAAAGTGCTGCCCGCCACAACCGGCCAGACGCAGCGCACCGCTTACCCGCTGCTGTTACTGTCGGTTTTGCGGCTATTCCGTACAGAACCCCAACTGCGCAAACGTGGCATCCTGGCGCTGCTGATTTTCACGGCCTTCAGTATGCTCTGGTCCTCGATGGTGTTGCCGCTGACCACCCTGTCACTGTCACACACTCAGACCGGGATGTTCGGACTGGCGGGCCTGGCCGGTGCGCTGGCGGCCAGCAGAGCAGGCGCATGGGCTGACCGGGGACGGGGCCAGCGCGCCACCGGCTTAGCCCTGGTGCTGCTGACACTCTCCTGGCTGCCGATAGCCGCGCTTCAGAGCTCAATCCTGCTGCTGGCTTTCGGGGTTATCCTGCTCGATTTTGCTGTTCAGACAGTGCACGTGATTAATCAGAGCCTGCTCGTCACTGCCCGCCCTGAAGCGGCCAGTCGTCTGGTCGGTGCGTACATGTGCTTTTACTCGCTGGGCAGTGCGCTGGGGGCCATTGCGGCGACCCGGCTTTACGTGCACTGGGGATGGCAGGCCGTCTGTTATGCCGGGGCAGCCGTCAGCGCCTCTGCCTTTCTTTACTGGTATGGAGCTCGTCAATCATGAAATTATCGCATCTGCTACTCGCCGTGCTGATCACCGCCATCTGGGGCGTTAACTTTTCCGTTATCAAACTCGGGCTGCATGCGGTCGATCCCTTTATCCTGGCGGGCATCCGCTTTACGCTCTGCGCCCTGCCCGCGCTGTTCTTTATCAGGAAACCGGACGTGCCGTGGCGCTACCTGATCAGCTATGGCCTGGTCTTCGGAATCGGTCTGTGGGGACTGGTGAATCTGGGGATTAAAACCGGGCTGTCGGCGGGCATCGCCTCGCTGCTGTTACAGTTCAGCGCCTTTTTCACCCTGCTGCTGGGTGGCTGGGTATTCAGAGAGCGCCTCAGCCGCTATCAGATTGCCGGATGTCTGCTGGCCTGCGCCGGTCTGCTGAGCATTTTCTTTATTACCGATGGCTCGGTGACGTTCTCCGGCATGCTGCTGGTGCTGGCAGGCGCAATCGCCTGGAGCATTGCTAACATCATCAACAAGAAAGCGGCGACCCGGCAGGTGTTTGCGTTTCTGGTCTGGTCGAGCGCCTTTGCACCCATCCCGCTCTTTCTGCTGGACGGACTGGTCAATGGCAGCGCGGGCTATCATGCGCTGTTCACGCAGCTGGATATGAAAGCGGTGTTATCAATACTGTTTCAGGTCTATCCCAACACCCTGCTGGGCTACTGGGTGTGGAACTGGCTGCTGAAACAGTATCCGGTCTCCACTGTGGCACCACTGTCGCTGCTGGTACCGGTGTTCGGCATTCTGGGCTCAGTGGCGATATTTGGCGAAACGGTTTCAGCTCAGAAAATCGTCGCGCTGATGCTGATCGTCGCCGGGCTGGCAGTGGGACTTTATGGGCAGCGGATCGTGCGCTTTATCGGCGTGCGAACCGGCTGACACGGAGATGATTATTCCCCGTGCCGCTGGCAGAACGCGTCGATGTCGCCGTGCTGAAAGTCGGGCAGATGCGCGAGCAGTTTCTCCAGTGGCCAGTTCCACCAGGCAATGCGCTGCAGGCGGGCGGCAATCGCGGGCGTAAACCGGACCCGCAACGGCCGCGCCGGAACACCGCCCACCACGCTGTAGGGCGCAACGTGTTTGGTTACGACTGCGCCCGCGGCCAGCACTGCACCATCGCCGATAGTGACGCCGGGCAGCACAATCACGCCGTGCCCGATCCAGACATCATTGCCTATCACCACCCGATCGGCGCGGCGGGCCGCAAAGAAGCCCTGATCGCGCTGCACGCCGGGATGGTAATACTCCGGGCAGTAGGTAAAGCGATGCTGCGAAGCGCGGTCCATTGGATGATTCGGCGCACCGATACGCACCTGGTTGGCAATGGCGCAGAAACGCCCCACCTGGGTGTCGGCCAGGCAGCAGTGCTCACCGACATAGGAGAAGTCACCCAGCTCGCTGTATTCCAGCACGCTATGCGCCAGGATCTCGCACTGCTGACCCACAGTGGTTTCCCGCATCCATACACTTTCATCAATCCAGGTGTGCATTAATCGGGCAGGCATAACGGCGGAAATGGACATATTACTCCCTGTCAGGATAAGCAGCACCCCGGTGGTGTGTTTGCTGCATCACCTTACCCGCCTTTAATGACAGATAATTGACACAGAAAAAAGGCGGAGTGGTTAGCTCCGCCTTGTTTCAAGTTCCGGTTAACCTGCGTGACCGGTCAGTTGCATAAGGGCAACGATGATCTGCAAGATGACCCGGATAAGATCCAGTATCAGCTTAGTCAGTTCCATCACTTTCCTTCTCCTTTTTCAGGAGCGCGCTATTCGGCAACCAGGGCTTTGACTCTACCCGCCGGGTGCCTGAGCACATCTTTGTGGAGAGGGCTGAGCGGCACTCATGGTTAAAGCCACAGGCCAGCACCACCTGATGCCTGCCGGGATTTTAAAAACCGTGCCCCTGGGAGCGGCCAGTCGACAATGAGGCGATGCTCAACACTCAACACATGTATAAAAATACAGTATTTTGGCGAAACTTGAAATCCTTAGCCGCACATTTTACAATCCTGTTTGTGGAGAGTGCTGAGCACCTCGTTCGCAGCGCGGTTACCAGCCGGGTAGCGAACAAAAAAATAAAGGATTTGGCGCGATGCCAAATCCTTTATTTATGCCTTTTTTACGGCGATAATCCAATCCGTGCAGAACTTACTTCGCGGCGCTGATACGCCAGATGGTGTTCCCTGCGTCGTCAGCAATCAGCACGCCGCCCTGTTTATCGCTGGCGAGCCCAACCGGCAACCCCCTTACCTGCTTTTCATCGTCCGTCAGGAAGCCCGAAACCACCGTCTGCGGCTGACCCACCGGCTTGCCGTTCTCGAATTTCACCCACACCACTTTGTAACCATTCAGCGGTGTCCGGTTCCAGCTGCCATGCTCACTGATAAACGCACCGCCACGGTACTGCGGCATATTATCACCACCATAGAACAGCAGGCCCAGCGGCGCGACATGCGAACTCAGGGCGTAATCGGGCTTGATCGCCTTCTCAACCAGTTCAGGACGCTGCGGTTCGGCACGGGTATCCACATGCTGACCAAAGTAGCTATAGGGCCAGCCGTAAAAACCTTTATCCTGCACCGAGGTCAGGTAGTCCGGTACCAGATCGGAGCCGATTTCATCACGCTCGTTGACGACCGCCCACAGCTTGCCGCTCTGCGGTTCCCACTGCAAGCCGGTCGGATTGCGCAGACCGCTGGCGTAGATACGGCTGGCACCGCTGGCCGCATCCACTTCCAGTACCGCTGCCCGGCGATACTCTGCGCCAATGCCGTTTTCGGTAACGTTACTGTTGGAGCCGACGCCCACATAGAGCTTGCTGCCGTCGGGGCTGGCTAACAGCGCCTTGGTCCAGTGGTGGTTGATCGGTCCGCCCGGCAGCTCCGTTACCTCTTCAGGAGCAGTACGGATCTCCGTGTCCCCTTCGCGATAGGGGAACTTCACCAGGCTGTCAGCATTCGCCACGTAGAGCGTATTCCCAATCAGCTGAATACCAAACGGCGAGTGCAGATTCTCGATAAAACGATGCTGCTCCCATTTACCATTGACGTTGCGCAGCAGCGTAATGCGGTTGCCGCCTGCGCCGCCCTTACCTGACGCTTTCTGCACGATACTCATAATCAGCTGTTTAGGCCGGGTGGTCGGTTTTGGCGGGCCATTGGATTCCGCGACCAGCACATCATTGTTTGGCAGCACGTAAACCTGACGCGGATGCTGCAGATTCTCAGCAATCTTCTCAATCTTCAGGCCATCAGCCACTTTTGGCATTTCACCGGCTTTCCAGGGCGTGCCTTCCGGCACCTGCATTGGCGGCATAAAGAAATTCTGCGCCTGCGGCAGTTCGGGATTGGGTCCGATCTGCTTTTGCGGATCGACCAGCGCACCATCATCACAGCCTGCCAGCAAAGTGGCCAGGGTCAGCGCGAGCAGCGTTTTATGCGGTATGTTCATGTGGCTCCTCCTTAAGCGCTACGCTGACGTAACGCAAGTTGCACATTCGCCAGCAGCAGCAGCGCTACCACCAGCGTCGAGAGCGTTACGCCCAGTGGGATCACCGCGGCGGCATCACGGCTGTGAATAAACGCATTGACGATAGCGATGATGATGGCCACCAGCCAGAGCCAGAAATGGCCCTTTTCCGCGCTGTCACTGCCGCGAAACACATAAACCAGTGCAATGAGACGTGGCACGATCGCCAGTATCAGTCCCAGCGCAATCAGCCAGCCTGCGGCATCCGTCCAGAACTGCACAAAGGTCTGCATGTAGAGAATGTCAAACAGCCAGGCCGCCACAAAAAAGCCCAGCGGCACCGGCTCCAGCAGAGCATACAGCGTCACGGCAAACGCCGATCTTCCCAGGGTATTGCGCATGTTTCTCTCCATTTTTAACGTGAATGCGGACCAGGTCAGATGTCGCACTGCTCAGAGCAACCGACCCCGCGTCTGTAAAAGATTAGTAAATCTGAAGAGAACAGAGAGTTTATTTGGGAGGAATTGCAAATCAGGCGGATGACGTCCCTGTCATCGCTGGTCAGTCAGGGCTTATCAGCGGGTAAGGTGACCCAGTAGCCTGGCTGGTAAGGCAGTGGCAGGAATTTCTCGTGGAACGCGCGGAAGGTGGCATCCGGATCGACATCGGCAAACAGGTCGGGATGCAGCCATTTCGCCAGCGCCTGAATCGCCACAAACTGGTACGGGCTATCGTAGAACTGATGCCAGATGGCGTGGACGTTGCCGCTATGCGCCACCGGCAGGGTTTTAAAAGCATCGCGCATCATCAGTGCCTTAAGACGCGCCGTCGCGTCGGTGACGTTTGCACCCGGACCGACGCCGACCCATTTGCCCACGGTGTTGTAGTTCTTCCAGTTTGCGCCGGTCACCACCACCACATCCGGCTGGCTGGCGATAATCTGCTCCGGATTAACCGTGCCGAAGGTGCCAGGGATCAGGTCTTTCGCGATGTTGCGACCGCCTGCTATCTCCACCATCTGACCAAAGTTCTCATTGCCGAATGACATGCAGCATTCGTCGCTATAGCCGCCTGCGCGGTCGATCATCACTTTCGGACGATAGCCGGTGAAGTTCTTCAGCCGCGAGGTGACAAGGTCAATCTGCTGCTGGCGGAAGGTGATGATCTCCTGCGCACGCGCCGGTTTGTTTACCAGTTCGCCCATGATGCGGATACTTTTCTCCGCGTTCACCATCGGCGCTTCACGGAAATCGATAAACACCACCGGTACGCCAACGGCCTGCAGTTTTTCAATCAGCTTGCCTTCATCGGTCGCCGCTTTCGACTCCAGATTCATCAGCACCAGATCGGGTTTCAGGGTCAGCGCCTGCTCGACGTTGAAGGTGCCATCTTTCGCGCCGCCGAAGGTCGGTAATTTTTTAATTTCCGGATAACGCCTCTCGTAGGCCTGATAACCGTCCCAGTCCGCCTTGTGAAGGTCATCACGCCAGCCAATCACCCGCGTGAACGGGGCGTCGCTATCAAATGCGGCCAGCAGATAGATCTGACGGCCCTCACCCAGAATGATGCGCTTTGCCTCCTGCGGCACCTCGACCTGACGGCCTGCGACATCGGTGATCATTTTGGCCGAAGCCGTTCCTGCCAGCGTGAGCAGCCCCAGCGCTAAAAACCATTTTTTCATTATGAAAACCCGCACAAATGATAATGAGAACTATTAATGTAAAGCGGCGTTACTATCACCTAAAACAGCGTTCAGGGGAAGTCGTGGGGTTAAATGTTTTTTGCGGCGAGGTTACAGCGACCTTACGGCTTAAACCAAACCGCGCATTATTCGCCCGGTGACGTTAACAGGCAAAACTCAGCGCCGGAAAGAGAAAATTCAGCCTGCCTGGGACACAAAAAAGCTAAAGTGGCTGCATGACGGTTAACTTTATCTTCAGGATGATGAAGCAGAGGGAATTCATCAATTAACGAGTGTCAAAAATCGTCCTGGGAAGCGTTAACGGATCAGGTTGACTGATGCAGAAGCACTGGCTCCGCTCAGTGCTTAAGACTGCACCATCAGAGATCCGTTTGTTGGTTTACATTTTGGCTCACAGAGCTCGCTGAGGGCAGCAGATACCTGATCGATTTTCTGCTGCCAGATACACCCGTTAAGGCCGTGCTGCTGTACCATCCGGCAAGCGCGCATTGGTCCATTCCGGTAAATCACCTTGTACCGGATATTTCGCTGCTTCTTTTAAATTAATATCAACTCCCAGCCCCGGTCGTTCACTGAGATAAGCGTAGCCGCGATCGATTTCCGGGCATCCTGGGAACACCTCCATTAGCGCGTCATTAACTGGCGTATATTCCTGAACACCCAGATTTGTGATGCTTAAATCAATGTGTAAATTAGCTGCCACCCCAATCGGTGAAATATCCCCAGGGCCATGCCAGGCTGTTTTTACACCGTAAAGTTCAGCAAAAGTCGCTAACTTTTTCGCAGGCGTGATCCCGCCGATTGTACTGACGTGACAGCGAATGTAATCGATAAAATGATTCTGAATCAGCGGTTTCCACTCGTTAATCTGGGTAAAGAGCTCTCCCATCGCAATCGGCGTGCTGCTTTGCGCACGCATTTTATCCAGCCAGTCGATGTTCTCAGGCGCAACCGGATCTTCAAGAAAGAATAACTGATAAGGTTCCAGCGTTTTTGCCATCTGAATCGCAGCAATTGGCGCGATTCGTTCATGCACATCATGGATAAACTCAACGCCGAAGCCGAGTTTATTACGCAGATGATCAAACAGGCGCGGCACCGCCCGCGCATAGGCATCGGGATCGAAATACACGCCGTGCGTTTGGCTGCGCGGCGAAACCTTGGGCTGAATGTTACGTGCCTTTGCCAGCTTGCCCGCAATTAAGCGCAGATCGTCAGTGCCTGCTCCACCATACATGCCGACCTGACAACGTACGTATTGATAGCCCTCTTCCATGCGTGCACGAATGTTGTCCTCCACTTCCACTTCATCAGCGCCATCACAGTGACGGTACAGCGCCACGCCATCACGACATTTTCCACCGAGCAGTTCATAAACCGGCAAACCGGCCACTTTGCCCTTCAGATCCCACAACGCCATATCCATGCCAGAAAGCGCATTGTTCATCACCGGACCGTTACGCCAGTAACCGCTTACCGCAGCCGACTGCCAGATATCCTCTATACGCGCGGGATCTTTGCCCAGCAAAAAAGGTTTTATGTAGTTGTCAATTGCCGCTGCTACGGCGTGTATACGCTGGGTAAACGTGGCGCAGCCCAGACCGTATAAACCTGGCTCGTTGGTTTCTATTTTGACGACGACTAAATCAATGCCGCCAGGTGCAGTCAGTATGGTTTGAACGTTGGTAATCTTCAGCTGGCTCATAATACTCCTGAATATCTTGTAAGATGTCCTACATGTAAGGTGTTTAAAAAAGTCTGCACGGGATTTCTGTGAAATCAGTCGTGACGTACATCCTGAATGGCACGCACGTTGTGCGCCATGGCGCTATTTAACGTTTCTGTCGCCAGCGTAGCATCCCGATTTTTCAACGCCATATAGACCTTGATGTGAGCCTCGATACTTTCCAGCGTAATGCCCAGAACCCGGTTAAGCTCTTCCAGATAATGAATGTAAATGCCCTTCAGCGACTGCATCACATGAATAAAGATCGAATTATGCGAAGCCTTCACAATCGCCAGGTGAAAGTCATAATCTGCCAGTGAATACTTTTTGTAATCATCCTTATTCACCAGCATGCGGTTAAGCGCTGTTTCCAGCTCGTTAAGATCGTCATCATTCGCGTTTTTCACCGCAAGTTCCATACAGCAAAACTCCACGGTCTGGCGGAAAACACGCATATGGTCAAACTCTTCCTGTGAAAGATGCAGAATCGGCTGGTTATCGTTGAAAGTGTCGTAACGCGCCACATTACGCGTAACGTAAGTGCCTTTTCCATGATGCGTGACCACCACGCCAAGATCGCGCAGTTTTTGAACTGCACTTCTTACACTGACACGGCTAACCTGGAAAGTGGCCGTCAGGGCGGGTTCTGAAGGCAATTTGCAGCCGGGCTCCCAGATACCCTCCTGAATGTTTTTCTTCATCTGCTCGTAGATCACATCCACGATGTTATTTTTTTGTACACTTTCTAACGTCATAACATCAACCCACTTGTCCTACATGTCTGGATTTGTAACCCCGATTATAAACCAGTACAAGATAAATTTTGCGCTATTGGCGTCTTTCTGAAAAATAACAAATCACCATTTTTCCCGGTTAATGAGAGAGTTAGGTTAAATACTTGCTGCGAAATCGTAAAACAGTGAACTGAATTTTTGTGAAGCGCTTTGCATTTCGCCTTAAGGAGAATTGCTGCTTACGCTTACCTCAAGTAAAACAATTACTATTAACTTGTTAGTCATGCTACATGGAGATTTATAATGAGCACTCTTTTCGACCTTAGCGGTAAAACCGCGTTGATTACCGGATCGACGCGCGGCCTGGGTTTTGCTTACGCCAGCGGTTTGGCTGAAGCCGGTGCCAGCGTCATCCTGAATGGCACCAGCCAGCAGCATATGGATGCCGCACTGAGCCAATTGCACTCCAGAGGCTATAACGCTTCCGGCTTTATTTTTAATGTTGCGAAAGAAGACGATATTGAGCAGGTGTTCAGCCAGCTCGATCAAGCCAACATTCACGTTGATATTGTTATCAACAACGCCGGCATTCAGTTTCGCCAGCCAATGCTCGATCTGGCATTAAGTGACTGGCAGCGCGTGCTGGACGTGAATCTCACCAGCGCTTTTCTGGTGGCGCGAGCCGCGGCAAGACGCATGGTCTCACGCAACAGTGGCGGCAAAATCATCAACATCGGTTCGTTAACCAGCGAAGCCGCGCGCCCGACGGTTGCGCCTTATACCGCGGCTAAAGGCGGGATTAAGCTGCTCACCAAATCTATGGCCGCCGAGTGGGCCGTGCACAACATCCAGACTAACGGCATTGGTCCGGGCTATATCCTCACCGACATGAACGCCGCGCTGGTGGATAACAAAGAGTTTAATCAGTGGGTTTGCAACAGCAATCCATCAGGCCGCTGGGGCAAACCCGAAGAACTGATCGGCACCGCCCTTTATCTGGCGTCCTCCGCCTCAAATTACGTTAATGGCCAGATGATCTATGTGGACGGCGGCTGGCTCGCGACGCTGTAACGCGCTACCCGCCGCATCAAAACGCACCTGTACCCTACCGACAAAAAATAAAAGAGGTCAGAACCATGAATCAGACCGTTGCAGGGACATTACCGACCAGCAGATGGCGTCGATTGATCCCCATCGCCTTTATCACCTACAGCCTGGCATATCTTGATCGCGCGAATTATGGCTTCGGCGCGGCAGCAGGATTAGCCGAAGATCTGCACATCACGCCCGCGATTTCATCGCTGCTCGGGGCGCTGTTTTTTCTCGGCTACTTCTGCTTTCAGGTGCCGGGCGGTATTTACGCTGAAAAGCATTCGGCTAAGCGACTGATTTTCTGGAGCCTGCTACTTTGGGGTGCGCTGGCTGCGGTAACCGGCATGGTGCACAACGTGGCGCTGCTCGCCGCGATTCGTTTCCTGCTCGGCGTTGCTGAAAGCGTGGTGATGCCGGCGATGCTAATCTTCCTCAGCCACTGGTTCACGCGTGCCGAGCGTTCTAAAGCCAATACCTTCCTGTTTCTCGGCAATCCCATCACCGTGCTGTGGATGTCGATTCTTTCCGGCTATCTGGTGAATTCATTTGGCTGGCGCGGGATGTTCATTATTGAAGGTGTGCCGGCCATTCTCTGGGCGTTTATCTGGTGGGCGATTTATGCGGATCGGCCGAAAGATGCCAAATGGTTGAGTGAAGCAGAAAAACGCGCGGTGGAAAATGCCCTGGCAGCTGAACAGCAGGCAATTAAACCCGTCAAAAATTACCGTGAAGCCTTCCGCTTATCCAAAGTACTTTCGCTGGCATTTATTCACTTCTTCTGGAACATCGGCATGTACGGTTTCATCATGTGGCTGCCGTCAATCCTCAAAACCGCCTCGGGACTGAGCATCGTCGCCACCGGCTGGCTCTCAGCGGCACCCTATCTCCTCGCCGTCCCGCTAATGCTTGGCGTCTCCTGGTTTTCAGACAAATATCAGCAGCGTAAAGCCATTGTGGTGACGTTTCTCGGCCTTGGTGCACTTTGTTTTATTGGATCATTCTCGTTGGGTGCCTCGCACTTCTGGATTTCCTACACGCTGTTGGTGATCGCGGGGGGTGCGATGTATACGCCTTACGGCCCATTCTTCGCCGCAATACCCGAAATGATCCCGCGCAATGTGGTGGCAGGAGCAATGTCCTTCGTCGTCTGTTTCGGGGCACTGGGATCTTTCGTTGGCGCATGGATTGTCGGTTACCTCAATGGCCTGACCAGTAGCCCAATGACGTCCTATGTGTTCATGGGCGGATCGCTGGTCGTCGCTGTTTTGCTCGCCCTGTTGACGACGTTCAGCAGCCATTCCGCAGCATTGACGAAAACTTCAAATGCTTACTGAAACAGGCTCATCCATGACCACTCAACCGACCCGAACGCGCTTCTCCGTACTGACCATGTTGTTTATAGTCACCGCGATTAACTACATGGATCGCGCAAACCTTTCCGTTGCCGGCTCTCACATTCAGGGCGAGTTCGCCCTGTCAGCCACTCAGCTTGGCCTGCTGTTCTCGATGTTTACCTGGTTCTACGCCATGAGTCAGATTCCGGTCGGCTATTTGCTTGACCGAATCGGCTCGCGCTGGTTGTACGGTAGTGCCATCGTGTTGTGGAGCATCTTCACGCTGCTGATGGGTTTTGCCTCGCATAACCTGTTCACCACGGCTTCCGCATCTTTCGTGATGTTACTGGTGTGTCGCGCACTCGTTGGCGTAGCTGAAGCGCCTTCTTTTCCCTCCAATACCAAAATTATCGCCACCTGGTTTCCTGATCATGAACGTGCGCGTGCTACCGCAACCTATTCCAGTGCGCAATACATCGGCCTGGCACTGCTCACGCCCGCGCTGTCGTTTATCGTCAGCAAATGGGGTTGGGAGATGTCTTTCTATCTGTCTGGCGCGACAGGCATCATTTTCGGTATTTACTGGTTGTTCACCTATCGTGATCCACAGCACAGTTCGTCGGTGAATAAGGCCGAGCTGGAAATCATTTGCCAGGGGGGCGGTTACGGTTCCGCGCTGCAAAACACGCATAGCCGGGTTAACTGGCAGTCGGTGCGCTATATCCTGCGCCAGCACACGACATGGGGCTTGTTTATCGCGCAGTTCGCGGCCTCGTCGACGCTCTATTTCTTTCTGACCTGGTTCATCGTCTATCTGGAAAAAGGCTTGCACCTGTCGATCGATAAAGCGGGCATCGGCGCAATGTTTCCCTATCTGATGGCAATGGCTGGCGTGCTGTGTGGTGGCACCTTAAGTGACATGCTGCTTAAGCGTGGCCGCAGCCGCACATTTGCACGCAAATTGCCGGTGATGGCCGGTATGCTGCTGACCTGCTCGATTGGGCTGGTCAATTTCTTCCAGGATCAGCCGGTGATCGCTATCGGCATTCTCTCTATCGCGTTCTTTGCCAATGCCTTCTCTAATCTGGGCTGGGTGGTATGCAGCGATGTGATACCACGGCACCTTATCGGCACCATCGGCGGCTTTTTGAATATCTTTGGCAACCTTTCCGGTATTGCCAGCCCGATTATCATCGGCGTGATCCTGCAACGCACACAGAACTTCCAGTACGCAATGTGGTACATCGCCGCCGTGGCGCTGGCGGGTTTTTTCGCCTACCTGTTCCTGGTCGGTAAGATCGAGTTGATAACCCCGCCGGGAGACGAACAAAACAGCAACGAAGCCAATAATTTCAATACTCCATCAAATGTACGGGGATAAGTTATGCAGCAGAAAACAGTAGAAGCAGTCATGGTCAAAGGCGCGCACGATGTTGGCGTGGAGGCGCAGATTATTAGCTGGGATGATGAGCAAGTGCTGGTGCGCGTCGAGCGCGGCGGGATCTGCGGTTCAGACATCCACTATTTTCAGCACGGTAAAGCCGGGATGTCAGTACTGAAATCTCCGATGGTGTTGGGACATGAATTTGTCGGCATAGTCGAGCAAGCCCCACCCGGCAGCAATCTTCGCCCTGGCCAACGTGTCGCCATCAATCCGTCACAACCCTGCCAGCAATGCGAGATTTGCCGCAGCGGCAAACAAAACCTTTGCCGCTCAATGCGATTTATGGGTAGCGCCCAATTCTTCCCGCATGTTAACGGCGGTTTCGCGCAGCAAGTCGTTGTCAGCCCGGAACAATGTGTACCCTACGCGGACCAGGCTGATTCAAAGGTTATCGCTTTTGCTGAGCCGCTCGCCGTCTGCATCCACGCCGTAAAGCAAGCCGGTGACCTGACCGGAAAACGTGTTCTGGTTACCGGTGCAGGACCTATCGGTTGCCTGGTTATTGCAGCGGCTCTCGCTTCCGGCGCAAACGAAGTGATCGCCACCGATATCAGTGAGCGTTGCCGCGAACTGGCAATCAGGATGGGCGCCATATCTGCCCATGACCCCCGTGATGAACACACCACGGAAAGCTGGACTGCCGGGGGTGGCATTTTTGACGTCTGCTTCGAAGCATCAGGGGCAGCGACAGCCGTAGCCTCTGTTGTCTCATATACACGTCCCGGAGGGATAATCGTGCAACTGGGCATGGGTGCCGCTGCAGTGACGTACCCGATAGGGGCATTGCTGGTTAAGGAGATTCAGCTGCGCGGTTCATTTCGCTTCGTTGATGAATTCAGCACAGCCGTCAGCTGGCTGGGTAACGGCAAAATTAATCCGCTGCCATTACTCTCTGCCGAAGTGGATATGCATGACGCCAGCGCTGCACTGGAACTGGCCTCAGATAAAGAAAAAGCGGCGAAGGTTCAGCTGGTTTTCTGATATCGGTTCTGGTTAAAAGAACCATTGCCGGATACATCACGAGGCCCGTCACACTGAGCAGGGTCGGGCCACAGTGACTTAGCTTTCTGCTCTGGCCAGGGCAGTGACAACCAGTTCAATCTGCTCACGCCTGACGCTGGTCTCCGATCGCGGTGGCGCATTGCGGCCTGACTCAGGCTTCAGCGCCATCCTCTCGCCAGCACGGTAAAGGCTACCCTTTGTTACAGGCACTGCAATGGCGCCTGCATATCTGTTGCGCAGCAGACAGGTTTTTACTGCCTTTTTCCTCTCAAAACAGCATCAGTTGGTACTGTTAAGTGGTTTGCTGGCGCCTGAGCCAGCGAATCAGGTTCTTTATTACCTGTTAGCCATTCCAGATATGACCCTCCGATTCCAGATATGACCCTCCGGTTACTGACGACTTTACCCCCTGAAACACCCTCTTCCGCCGCTCACAAAGACCGTTCCGTCTGTTCGCCCTTTAGAGTCCTGCTCCCGGTAATCATTTAAACGAATGTGCTGAAGTAAAAGGTTAAGCGAAGGGGTAAGTGCTGCTGAACCGGGTTTGCCAGGCTCTGGCAATTCCTTTGAGGCAGATCACAGGCCAGCTTTATTCCCCTTGTAACCCGCTACAGGAATTGAGTGAGCAGCCAGAGAATGTAATCCGTGAAGAAAGAAGTGCAGCGTGTTGCTGCTCACAAAACGGACAGCTTTCGTGAATATGCTCACAGCACCTTGGGCGGCTGCACACATATTAGCCGTTAATCGTATCGATTTGGCCAGTGCGTTAATGAATTGTGAGCGCTAGATTAAAAATGAAACAGCGTTTTAATAATTAATCAGGACAGCCAGCCACAGGAGTTAACCGTGAAAATCAGCGCCATAGATGTCACCCTTTTTAGCTATCCCACCCGGCGCGTTGCCGACAGCGCCGGCCACTCCCATCCCGGCCCGGAAAATGATGCGCAGATGGCGCTGTTGACCCTGACCAGCGAGGATGGCGAATGCGGCTACGCCTTTGCGCCGCCTGAAGTGGTGCGGTCGCATGTGGTTAATGCCTTCTTTCGCAAGGTGCTGATCGGTCAGAACGCCTTTGACCGCGAGCGTCTGTGGCAGGATCTGGTGCACTGGCAGCGCGGCAGCGCCCACCAGCTTACCGAGCGTGCCCTCTCCGCAGTCGAGCAGGCGCTGTGGGATCTGATTGGGCGCAGGCTGAAACAGCCGGTGCATAAGCTGCTGGGCGGCTATCGCGAGAAGATACCGGCTTACGGCAGCACCATGTGTGGCGATGAACTGAGTGGCGGTTTATCGACGCCGGATGAGTATGCACAGTTCGCGGAAAAGCTGGTGACACGCGGCTATAAGGCAATCAAGCTGCACACCTGGATGCCGCCGGTCGCCTTTGCGCCCAGCCCGTCCATGGACATCAAAGCCTGCGCAGCGGTGCGTGAAGCGGTTGGCCCAGGTATCGCACTGATGCTGGATGGCTACCACTGGTACAGCCGCAGTGACGCGCTGACCATCGGCAAAGCACTGGAAAAACTTAACTTCACCTGGTTCGAAGAGCCAATGGAGGAAGAGAGCATGGCCTCTTACGCCTGGCTGGTGGACAACCTCTCAATCGACGTGCTCGGCCCGGAGAGTCTGGGCGGCAAACATCACAGCCGGGCCGACTGGGTCCGTGCCGGTGCCTGCGACATTCTGCGTGCTGGTGCCAATGGCGTAGGCGGCATCTCCGCTACGATGAAAGTAGCCAGTCTGGCGGAAGCTTTCGGTATGGATTGCGAAGTCCACGGCAACGGCGCAGCCAGCCTGGCGGTGGTCGGGGCTATTCGTAACTGCCGCTGGTATGAGCGCGGCCTGCTGCATCCCTTCCTGGATTATGAGACGCCGCCTGCGTATCTCAACAGCCTGATTGATCCGATGGACGATCGGGGTTTTGTCACCCTGCCCACCCGCAGCGGGCTGGGAGAGGATATTAACTTCAGCTGGATTGAGACCCACACGCTGAACCGCTGGTAATGAAGTACGGCAAACAATAATAACCCTGTTGCCGCGCAGCCCCGATGACGCGGTAAACGGGAAAACCTCTGACCTGCTGGACTTTACCTATGACCCTGACACAACGATGTGGTGCGTGGCTGATCACGCTGCTGGTGCTCACGAGCGCGCCAATCCAGGCAAAGACCCCGGATGACCAGCTGATCGTCGGCATGAATATGAACAACCTGCTCACCCTGGATCCGGCCGCGATGACCGGTAACGAGGTGGTCGGTATTGTGGTGAATCTCTATGACGGCCTGGTGGAACTGAATCCGCAGCAGCTCACCGAGGTGCGCTCGGCGCTGGCGGAACGCTGGTCAGTCAGTCCGGATAACCGCACCCTGACCTTCCACCTGCGCGACAACGTCAGGTTTCACTCCGGCAATCCGCTCACCAGCGCTGATGCGGTCTGGTCGATGCGGCGGGTGCTGCACCTGAATCTGGCGCAGGCGTCGGTGTGGAAGTCCTACGGTTTCAGCCGCGACAATGTGGACCAGATAATTACCGCCCCCGACGACCGCACGCTGGCGATCACCCTGCCCAAACCCAACGATCCGCAGCTGGTGATCTACTCGCTGGCGGCGCTGGGCAGCATGATGGTGCTGGACCGCAAAACGGTACAGCAGCATGAAGTCGATGGCGACTGGGGCAACCGCTGGCTCACCACGCATGAAGCGGGTTCCGGCCCGTTCCGGCTGGATGTCTGGCAGGCAAAAGATGTGCTGCGCATGAGTCGCGCGACAGACTACTGGCGCGGCGCAGCGAAGATGTCACGGGTGGTGTTCCGCCACCTGCAGGAGTCGCAGACCCTGCGGCTGATGATGCAGAAAGGCGATCTCGATATCGCCAGCAACATGGCAATCCCCGACGTGCGGGCTCTGCGTCACGATCCCGACCTCACCATAGATGCCGTCAGAAAAGGAACAATCTACTACCTGGCGATGAGCATGAACGATCCACGCTTTGACAATATTAAGGTGCGTGAGGCGGTCCGCTATCTGGTCGACTATCAGGGCATTAATAAAAGCCTGATGACCGGCTATGGCGAACTGCACCAGCGCCCGATACAGGCGGGGATGCCCGCCACGCTGCCCGACCCCGGTTACCGGCTCGATGTGCCGCGCGCTCGTGCGCTGCTGGCTGAAGCGGGTTATCCGGATGGCTTTGACACTACGCTGCGGGTGCTGGCCGATCAGCCGTTCCTGAATATCGCCATCGCCATTCAGTCAACGCTGCTGCAGGGCGGCATCCGGGCAAAAATCATTACCGGCACCGGCAACCAGATTTATGGCGCGATGCGCGATCGCCAGTTCAGCCTGCTGGTCGGACGCGGTGGCAGCGGCGTCGAGCCGCATCCCCACTCCAGCCTGCGCGCGCTGGTCTACAACCCGAACAATGCCGACAGCGCCCGGCTGACCAACTTCCAGGGCTGGCGAACCGGTTTCTACGACGCGCAGCTCAACCGCATGATCGATCAGGCGCAGGTGGAACGCGACAAAACACGCCAGCAGCAGGACTACTTCGCCATCCAGCAACGCTATGACCAGCTGGTGCCTGCGCTCATGCCGATATCACAAATGCTCGACTCCGTGGTGGTCAGTAATCGGGTGCAGGCGTATCAGCCCCATCCCTCCGCGACCACCTTCCTGCGCGACGTCTGGAAAACCCCTGAAGCCCTGGCGGGAGGCACACCATGATGATGACCCTGACACGAAATCAGTGCCGCCGCATCAGCCATCGCGCGGTACAGGTATCAATTACGCTGTTCGGCCTGCTGCTGCTGACCTTTTTTATTGGCCGGGTGATGCCGCTGGATCCGGTGCTGGCGATAGTCGGCCCTGACGCCGATCAGGCCACTTATCAGCAGGTCTACCACCAGCTTGGCTTTGATAAACCGCTGTGGGTGCAGTTTGGCCTCTATCTTAATGCCCTGCTGCATGGCGACCTGGGCCACGCGCTGCTCACCGGCCAGCCGGTGGTGCATGACATCCTGCGCGTTTTTCCCGCCACGGTTGAGCTGGCTACGCTGGCAATTGTAATTGGCGCAGGGCTCGGTGTGCCGCTTGGCGTGCTGGCGGCGGCGCGGCGTAACAGCGTCATCGACTATGTGGTGCGGATGCTCAGCCTGGCCGGTTACTCCACGCCGATTTTCTGGGTTGGCATGATGGGTCTGCTGCTGTTCTATGCCCATCTCGGCTGGGTCGGCGGTGCAGGACGGGTGGACTTCAGCCTGGATGGCGTCGTACCGCGTCGCACCGGCTTTATGCTGATCGACGCCCTGCTGGCGGGCAACGGTCAGGTGTTCCGGAATGCGCTGAATCATCTGGTGCTGCCCGCCTCGCTGCTCGGCTTTCACTCCATGGCCTACATCAGCCGTATGACGCGCAGCTTTATGCTGGCACAGCTGTCGCAGGAGTTCATTCTGACCGCGCGGGTCAAAGGCCTGACCGATTGGCATGTGATCTGGCAGCACGCCTTCCGCAATATTCTGGTTCAGCTGCTGACCGTGGTGGCGCTGGCCTATGGCTCGCTGCTGGAGGGCGCAGTGCTGATTGAAACGGTCTTCTCCTGGCCCGGTTTTGGCTCCTATCTCACCGGCAGCCTGATGCTGGGCGATATGAATGCGGTGATGGGCTGCGTGCTGGTGGTCGGCCTGATCTTTGTGCTGCTTAACCTGATCGCCGACCTGCTCTATCAGGTGTTCGATCCGAGGACCAAAGTATGACGATCTCCTTTGACACCCCTTCTGCCGGACACACCCGCGAACGGCTGGCGCGCTGTCGGCGATTTGCTGCTCGCTGCGGCACTTTCCTGTGGCGCATGGCCTGTAATCCCCTGACCGCCATCGGCGGCGGCATTTTGCTGCTGCTCTGCATCGTGGCGCTGTTTGCGCCCTGGATCGCGCCCTGGCATCCGCTGATTCAGGATCTGGACAATGCCCTGATGCCGCCCGATGCGGCCCACTGGTTCGGCACCGATGAGTTTGGCCGCGATATCTTCAGCCGTCTGGTGTGGGGCGCGCGCATTACGCTCTACATCGTGCTGCTGGTGTCGATCACCGTCGGCCCGCTGGGCCTGCTGCTGGGCGTCACCGCCGGGTACTTTGGCGGCAAAGTCGACAGCGTGCTGATGCGCGTCACCGATATCTTCATCTCCTTTCCCAGCCTGGTACTGGCGCTGGCGTTTGTGGCGGCGCTGGGGCCGGGTCTGGAGCATGTGGTGATCGCCATTACCCTCACCGCCTGGCCACCGATCGCCCGTCTGGCGCGTGCCGAAACGCTGTCGCTTCGCCAGGCGGACTTTATCTCGGCGGTGCGATTACAGGGCGCGTCGCCGCTGCGGGTGCTGTGGAAGCATATTATTCCGCTTTGCCTGCCCTCGGTGATTATCCGCATCACCATGAACATGGCGGGCATTATCCTCACCGCCGCCGGGCTGGGATTTCTCGGGCTGGGCGCGCAGCCGCCGGATCCGGAATGGGGCGCGATGATCGCCAGCGGCCGCACCTACATGCTGGAGTGCTGGTGGGTGGTTACCGTGCCCGGTCTGGCGATCCTCATTAACAGCCTGGCATTCAACTTCTTAGGAGATGGCCTACGTGACCTGCTCGATCCCCGCAGTGAGTAACGCCTCGCCGTTGCTCGACGTGCGTGATTTGCACGTGAACTTTGTTAACGGACGCCAGATCACCCCGGCGGTGCGCGGCGTCTCCTTTCAGCTCGGACAGGAGAAGCTGGCGATTGTCGGCGAGTCCGGCTCCGGTAAATCGACCGTGGGCCGCGCCCTGCTGCAGTTGCATCCGGCCAGGGCGCGCATCGAGGCGAGCCGGATGCAGTTTGGTGATATTGACCTGCTGCACGCCAGCCCGGCGCAGATGCGCGCCATTCGCGGCAAACGCATTTCCATGATTATGCAGGACCCGAAATATTCCCTGAACCCGGTGATTCGGGTGGGCGAGCAGATCGCCGAAGCCTGGCGCAGTCATCATAGCGGCCAGAAAGCGGCGGCGCGCCAGCGAACGCTGGCGATGCTGGAGGAGGTGCAGATCCGCGATCCTGAACGAGTTTATCAGCGCTATCCGCATGAAATTTCTGGCGGTCAGGGGCAGCGCGTGATGATCGCTATGATGCTGATCACTGAGCCGGAACTGGTGATTGCCGATGAGCCGACTTCTGCGCTGGATGTCTCGGTGCGTCTGCAGGTGCTGGCGCTGCTGGATGATCTGGTGAAGGCGCGCGGGCTGGGACTGATTTTTATCAGCCACGACATCAGTCTGGTGCGCAGCTTCTGCGATCGGGTGCTGGTGATGTACGCCGGACGCGTGGTGGAGTCGCTGGCCGCCAGTGAGCTTGACCATGCCCAGCATCCCTATACGCAGGGATTGTTGGCGGCACTGCCCGACCTTGATCACCGCCGTACACCTCTGCCGGTGTTACAACGTCATGCCAGCTGGTTGATGGACTAAGGAGTTCGCGATGATTGATGTGAAAAATCTCAGCCTGAGTTTTGGTGATGACGATCGCCGGAGTCAGGTGCTGTTCGACGTAAATCTGCAGGTGAAACAGGGTGAAATTTTCGGGCTGGTGGGCGAGTCGGGCTCGGGTAAAACCACGGTGCTGAAGTGCCTGGCGGGATTATTTACTCACTGGCAGGGAGAGCTGAGCATTGATGACCAGCCGCTGACGCACCGCATCGATCGGGCGCGCTGTCGTCAGGTGCAGATGGTGTTTCAGGACCCTTACGGTTCGCTGCATCCGCGTCACACGCTGGGCGACATTCTTGAAGAGCCGTTACAGATTCAGGGGCTCGGGCAGCGCCAGCAGCGGGTGGTGGCGATGCTGGAGAAGGTCGGGCTGAATCGCGCCTGGCAGACGCGCTATCCGCACCAGCTTTCAGGAGGCCAGCGTCAGCGCGTGGCGATTGCCAGGGCGCTGATTTTAGCGCCGCGCGTACTGCTGCTGGATGAACCGACTTCTGCATTGGATGTGTCGGTGCAGGCGGAGATCCTGAATCTGCTCAGCGATCTTCAGCAACAGGAGAATCTCACCTATCTGATGGTGACACACGATCTCGGTGTGGTGGCGCACCTTTGCCATCGCGTGGCGGTGATGCAACAGGGCAAAGTGCTGGAGACGCTGGATGTACCGACGCTGGTGGCGGATCGCGCTGCTATGCCCTACACGCGGATGCTGGTCGAGGCGAGTCGCCACACTCATGCAGCAGGCTGAAAGTCAGCGGAGATCGTGAGAGAGAATAAAAAAAGGCCGGTCAGACCGGCCTCGTGAAATCGGATGGCTTAGTGCGTCAGCTGACGCACAAAGGCAACGATCTCCTGATTTTTGCCATGCTCAGACAGGCACTGCTGGAAACGCGGGCCGCTGACGGCGGTACGCACCAGTTCAGGATCGATAGCGCGCAGCGTGTCGTGATAGTTATCTTTGATCACCGCAGCCTTAACCTGGTTCAGCAGACCGGCATTGCGTACCTGCGGCTCTTTACGCTCTGGCGGATAGCCATTGCCCTTCTCGCCGGTGAACGCTTTTTCAAAGATAAAGCGCAGATTCAGTTCTGCACCCCAGCCGAACCCTTTAGCAAATGGGAGGGATAAAGCATTACCGTTGTTGATCTGCGCAAACAGGTAAGCATCCGCCGGATCGATACAGTAGCCGCAGACCACGCCCGGATGGAGGTTCAGCGACATCAGCGCGCCCTGTCCGGTACCGCAGCCCGCGACCACGAAATCCACCGCCTGGCTGTTGAGCAGTATGCTGGCCTGAATACCAAGATGAATGTAAGTCAGATGGTGATCCTGCTCATCGCTCATCCCGACGTTAAAGACCTGATGGCCCAGTGGCTGTGCGACGCCTTCCAGTTCTTTCAGCACGGTAACGTTTTTAGCGGCCTGGCTGTTTTCCATCATTAATGCGATTTTCATGATCTCCCCCTGTAAATTAATTGAAACACTGTTTCATTTTAATGAAAAAGCACTAAAGTGCATGGGCTAATTCACCTGCGCGCTGTGAGAGCCATCACAAAATGGCCATTGCAGTGCCTGTTACCGCATGAGGATTCCGATGTTTATCTATCATAAAGACCAGCCACTGGACGATCTGGGTGGTGGCGTGACCCGCCGCGTGCTGGCGCATGGCGGCACAATGATGGCGGTTGAAGTCCGTTTTGAAAAAGGGGCGACTGGCCCGCTGCATCACCATCCCCATGAGCAGCTGACCTGTGTACTGAGCGGACGCTTTGCCTTCACCATTGAGGGTGAAACACGGGAAGTCGCCGCGGGGGACACACTCTACAAAGCACCCAATGTGCTTCATGGCTGTGTCTGTCTTGAGGCGGGCGTGCTGCTGGATACCTTTACGCCACAACGCGAAGATTTCCTCGCTGCTAAATAACTCACGCGGCCCGATGGGCCGCTTGTCGCACTGACCTGTGCTGTGTCTTTTCCCTGCCCGCCGGATTTGACTTAAAGCCGGTGTAATTTTTCTGAAATTCCCTTCACTTCTAACTGAATGATTAGCCAGCACTTCCTCTGCGGCCGCGCTGCGCTTAGCGCTGGGTTAAAAATCATTCAGCAGATTTCTGTACAAAATACGGATCGTTGTATAAGTTTAATAGCAACACCAGTGCATTTTTTAACCCGAAACAGGACAATAATATGCCAATGCAAAACACGCTGACCCTGCCGGTGAACCATACCATCCCGGTCAAAAATGAGTTCACATCATCCTTTGACGCCTCTGAACAGGACAAACTTAACTTTCTGATTGAAGAATTGATGGAAGCAGGTAAGGAAAAAAGCTGCATGGAACTGCTGCGTCATCTGGCCTCTGCGGACAGTGCTGAAGAAGAAGCGTGCTGCCGTGAACTGCTGACGCTACTGATGGCACAAAAATGAAGCCTGTGGCTGGCGGTTTAACGCTGATTCACTACGCTTCAGGACCTTTATTACTACTCCGGACATTCGCCTGACCGCACTTCGACGTTCAGGCGTATTCATTTTCATGTAAACATTGCCTGTTGTTCCCAACGCCAGATTGCCCACAGCAGCGGATGCTGTTCCAGGCGGTTAATCCGGGATTACTCACAAGCCCTCCCAGCCTCTGATTGCTTATCCCTCACTGCTTTTTTTAGCCTGAATCGCGCATCGGCGTGACGCGCCTTACACTCGCCGCACGGTTTATTACCCGTCTGTAAAAGGAGTGACATGATCATGACCCCAGCACCTGCCACACTGCATCTGCTGTGTGGAAAAATTGCCTCCGGGAAATCGACGCTGGCAGCGGAACTGGGCGCTTTACCGGGTTGTGTGGTAATCAGCGAGGATCAGTGGCTGGCCGCGATCTGGCAGGACGAGATGCATTCAGTGGCCGATTACGTGCGCGTTACGGCAAAACTCAGGAAGGCGATGACGCCCCACCTGGTGGCGCTGCTTAACGCAGGTGTATCGGTGGTACTCGATTTTCCGGCCAATACCCGGGCAAATCGTGACTGGATGCGCTCAGTGATAGAGGCCTCGTCTGCTGATCATCGCCTGCATTATCTGGACGTGCCGGACGCACTGTGTAAATCGCGTCTGCATGCCCGTAATCAGGGCGGCGAACACGCCTTTGCCGAAACGGACGAGCAGTTCACGCTGATTACCCGCTATTTTGAAGCGCCGCAGGAGGAAGAAGGCTTTCACCTGGTACGCCACGGTTAACGTCTTCTGCTATCAGGAGAGATCGAGAGCGGCAATCACATCAGCAATCTCCCGAAATCGGCAGCCGTAAGCGGCAACAACAGTCGCGTTCGGTCAGCCCCAGCAGCCCTGCCGCAGCGCTGATTACCCGGAAACTGCCGCCGTGCTGGCGGTACAGTGCCCACAACGGCTCAGGACGATCGGACTGCGCTCTGACGCTCGCATAATCACCTGCGGCTGCCGCATCGGTCATCGCTTTTGCAACGCGCGGAAACAGCCCGCCGCACACCGGAGTCGACTTTTGCCTCCGTCAGCCTGCTCAGAAGCCGCAGAAGGCCGCTTGATCGGGTTTGCCCTCTGCAAAGTGAGTAAGGGGAAAGGCACTGAGTCCGCCGAACATATCGTCTGCTCCATCGTAAAAATGCGTTGCCTGGCTGATGTTCGTCCGTACAGCCATATTTCGTTTCCGGCCGAAGCATCGGTTTGCTCCCCCCGCTATTTTTGTGCCTCACCCTCTTTACTCTTGTCTGAAGGAAGATAGCGATGATTGCCGTACTGTTTGAAGCTGAAGCCCGCCCCGAACACCAGATACGTTATCTGCAACTGGCCGCCGACCTGAGTCCGCTGTTAAAGGACATTGATGGATTTATCTCTATTGAGCGCTTTCAGAGCCTGGGTGATGAGAAAAAAATCCTCTCGCTCTCCTGGTGGCGCGATGACGCCGCGGTAGAGGCGTGGAAACGTAACCTCTGCCACCAGGCCGCGCAGCGTGAAGGTCGTGATACCCTATTTGCCGGTTATCGCATTCGCATCGCCGCGCTGGTCAGAGAATATGCCTCACAACAGGGAGTAAATTAACATGTTCGATATTCATGTGATCCTGCAAAATAGTCCAGGCACCCTTTCCCGACTCACCACGCTGCTGGGCCGCCATGCAATCGGACTGGAAGGCGGCGGCCTGTTCTCGTGTGGTGCGCAGAGCCATGCCCATTTTCTGGTTGCGGAAGGCGAACGGGCTCGTGCCGTGCTGGAAGCGGAGGGGATCACCGTCAAGGCCGTAAATGTCCCGCTGATTCGCAGGCTACCGCAGCAGCGTCCTGGCGAACTGGGGGCGATCACGACACGCCTGGCCGATGCCGGGATCAACATTCTGGTGCAATACAGCGATCACGCTAACCAGCTAATCCTGATCACCGATAACAATCAATCAGCCGCCGGGCTGACCACAGAATGGGCTCCCTAATCTGATGGCGACACAGCAACACCATCACGCAACTGACGACAGCGACGCGCTTGAGCACGCAATTGTGAGCGTCGCCGCCGCGATGGCCGATTCGTCTCGGGTAAAGATGCTGTCAGCGCTGATGGATGGACGCGCCTGGACGGCTACGGAACTTAGCGCCGTCACCGATGTTGCCCCCTCCACCGCCAGCGCGCATCTGAACCGGTTGATTAACAGCGGCCTGATCGTCTGTCTGGCACAGGGCCGTCACCGCTATTACCGGCTGACAGGCAGTGACATCGCAACGCTGATTGAGAACATGATGGGGGTGTCGTGGCGACGGATCGCTGCGCCGCAGAGCACGACGCCGACATCACTACTCACTGCCCGCACCTGCTACGACCATCTGGCGGGTGAAGTCGCGGTGCAGATCTACGCCGCAATGGCACAGCACGGCTGGATCACGCCGGAGGGCAGCGCGCTCACCCTTTATGGACAACAGCAGTTTGCGGCGTTGCGAATTGATCTGTCGCAGCCCGGACGCCGCAAATCGTGCTGTGGCTGTCTCGACTGGAGTGAGCGCCGGTTTCATCTCGGCGGCTACGCGGGCGCAGCGCTGTTAACCGCCTTTGAGGTGCAGGGCTGGCTCACCCGACAGCCCGGCTACCGTGAAGTGACGTTTACTGCGGTGGGCGCCAGGCATTTACGTCAGGTTTTCGATATCACACTTCGCTGACACAGCACGCCTGAGTTCAGAGCCCATTTGCTGCCAGGCTCTGCGCGGGCGGCCTCGGACTGCCTGGAATCCCCTTATCAGCCCATAACAGGCTTATGAATTCTGTCACATTTCCGCAAACTCGCCTCATAGCTAATAACACACCGACAAAACCGGCAGTTTCTATAACCTTATGAATCATAGAGCTATTAAATGATAACGCCAGGCAATCATGCGGCGCACACATTAATCATTGTCATTTTTGCACTTATTCAGCGCCGGGCGCTGATCCACTCTTCAGTCACAGGCACGGCAAAAAGTGTCATACCTTACTGGAGTTACTGATGCAGACAACCTCACCCATGACTCATCGCGCCAGGATTGGCGCTATATTTCGTGTTACCTCGGGCAATTTCTTCGAACAGTTTGATTTCTTCCTGTTCGGTTTTTATGCCACCTATATTGCCCATACCTTTTTCCCGGCCAGCAGTGAGTTTGCCTCACTGATGATGACCTTTGCCGTCTTTGGTGCAGGCTTCCTGATGCGCCCCATCGGTGCAGTGGTGCTGGGGGCATATATCGATAAGGTCGGCCGTCGCAAGGGGCTGATCGTCACGCTCTCCATCATGGCGGCGGGCACCTTTATGATCGTGCTCATCCCCTCTTACCAGAGCATTGGCCTGTGGGCACCGCTGCTGGTGCTGATCGGTCGGTTGCTGCAGGGCTTCTCCGCCGGTGCAGAGCTGGGCGGGGTGTCGGTTTATCTGGCCGAGATCGCAACGCCGGGCCGCAAAGGCTTCTACACCAGCTGGCAGTCGGGCAGTCGGGCAGTCGGGCAGTCAGCAGGTCGCGATTATGGTGGCGGCCGCGATGGGCTTTATCCTCAACGCCGTACTGGAAGAGAGCGCTATCCGCGAATGGGGCTGGCGTATTCCGTTCCTGTTTGGCTGCCTGATTGTGCCGTTTATCTTTGTGCTGCGTCGCAAGCTGGAAGAGACGCAGGAGTTCAGCAATCGCCGCAGTCATCCTGATGTGAAACAGGTGTTCCGCATCCTGCTCAGTCACTGGCAGGTGGTGATTGCCGGGATGCTGATGGTCGCGATGACCACCACGGCGTTTTATCTGATTACGGTTTACGCGCCGACCTTTGGCAAGCAAGTCCTGCTGCTGAGCGCCTCGGACAGCCTGCTGGTGACGCTGCTGGTGGCGGTGTCGAACTTCATCTGGCTGCCGATTGGCGGCGCGATCTCCGACCGCTTTGGCCGCAAACCTGTCCTGGTTGCCATGACCCTTCTGGCGATCGCCACCAGCTATCCGGCCCTGAGCCTGCTGGCAGCGGCACCGGGCTTCTCTATGATGCTGGGCGTGCTGCTATGGCTTTCGATGATTTACGGTCTCTACAACGGCGCGATGGTCCCGGCGCTGACCGAAATCATGCCGGGGGAAGTCCGTGTGGCAGGCTTCTCGCTGGCCTACAGCCTGGCAACCGCGGTATTTGGTGGCTTTACCCCGGTGATGTCGACCGGCCTGATCGAGCTGACCGGCGACAAAGCCTCGCCTGGCTACTGGATGAGTTTTGCGGCTGTCTGCGCGCTGGGCGCAACCCTGTATCTCTATCGTCGCACCCGCAGTGCCGTATTAGCTGCCCATAAAACCGTTAGCTGAGGAACTGAAGATGAAACTGAAAACGATGTCGCTGTACGCTGCCCTGCTGTTCAGCGTGGCGGGCAGTGCCACGGCGCAGGCAAAAGAGCTGACGGTAATGATCTCTGGCGGATTTAAAGCGGCATGGGATACGCTTTCGCCACGCTTTGCTCAGCGTGAAGGGATCACCATTGACACGGTTGCCGGTCCGTCGATGGGTAAGACGCCACAGGCGATTCCGGCGCGGCTGGCGCATGGTGAACCGGCTGATGTGGTGATTATGGTTGGCGATGCCTTAAGCGAACTGCAAAAAAAGGGCGCCACGCTGCCGGGTTCACGGGTAGAGCTGGCGGACTCGCGCATCGGTGCAGTGATAAAACAGGGCACCACACCGGTAAAAATCGGCAGCGAAAGCGAGCTGCGTACCGCCCTGCTGAACGCCTCTTCCATCGCCTACTCCGACAGCGCCAGCGGCAAATATGTCAGCAGCCAGCTCTTCAGCCGACTGGGCATTGAGGATCAGGTGAAAGCGAAGGCGGTGAAGGTTGAGCGCATCCCGGTGGCCTCCGAGGTCGCAGCGGGTAAATACGCTATCGGCTTTCAGCAGGTCAGTGAACTGCTGCCGGTCTCCGGCGTAACGTTTATTGGCGAACTGCCGGACACGCTGCAGTACACCACCCGCTTCGCCGGTGCCGTAGTACGCAGGTCAGCGCAGCCGGACGAGGCGGCGAAGCTACTGCACTGGCTCGCTTCGCCTGAGGCACAGCAGGCAGTGCACGCCAGCGGCCTGCACAGCGTGAAGGCGTCAAAACCGGCTAAAGTCGCTGATACTGTTCAATAATCAGGTTTTCCAGTTCGCCCGCGATGTGCGATAGCGTCCGGCCATTTTTACGCAGCAGTCCGACGGTGCGTTTCACCTGCGGATCGGTTAACGGCACCGCCATCAGCAGGGCGTGATCGTAGCCGGGCATCGACATAGTGGGTACGGCAGCAATGCCAAGCCCCGCCTCAACCATCCCCAGCATGGTGGTCACGTGCCGGGTTTCACAGACACAGGGCTTCTCCGGTATGATCGCCTGCAACGCCTGGTCCAGCAGGTTGCGATTGCCGGAGGTTTTATCCAGTCCGACCCACTCATACTGATAAAACGCCTGCCAGCTCACACTCGTTTTGCCTGCTATCGGATGGTCACGCCGACAGGCCGCCACATAAGGATCGTCCATCAGCGGCTGGAAGTGCACATCCGGCTGCGAGCGGCTGGAAAAACTGATGCCGAAGTCGGCCTGTCCGCCAATCACCGCGTCATAGACGTTGGCCGCGCTGCTATCAATCAGCTTCACCCGCACCTTTGGATAGCGCGCCTGAAACAGCCGGATGATGCTGGGCATAAAGTAGTAGGCGGCTGATGGCACACAGGCCACGGTAATCAGACCGGTGCGGGCTAAGCTCACTTCACTCAGATCGGCCATCACCTCTTCAAAATCGGCCAGCAGCTTCTCCGAACGCTGAGCAAACGTATGCCCTTTCAGCGTCAGCGTGACGCGGCGCGTAGTCCTCTAACAGTTTGATTCCCAGCGTGGTTTCCAGCTTGTCGATGCGGCGGCTCAGCGCCGATTGCGAAAGGCAGATCGATTCCGCCGCCAGACGAAAATTGCCAAACTCCACCAGCGCGCGAAATGCGTAGAGATCGTTGAGATCGAAATTAACTGGCATACATTCCTCTTCCCCTAAACCGCATCAGGCTTGCCATCATCATTTTCATCGCCTTCCGTCTGGCTGAAATCGCTAACGAATTTGCTGAGCAACTGTTCCAGCGTTTCGCGGTCACTCTCTGGCCAGTGGAGGAAAATGCGCTGATAAACCTGCACACGTTGCGCATCGATTTTATCGGTCATTGCCCTGCCAGCCGCGGTAATTGCGGCTTCGTTGATTCTTTTGTCCTGACGATTTTTCTGCCGAACGACCAGCCCGGTCTCTTCTAATTTCGCTACCTGACGGCTGACCGTGCTGTAATCACGACCCACCCGATCGGCGAGTTCGCCCACGCCGATCGGCCCGAACCGGCTGACCTGAACCAGCAGTGGGAACAGTGCCCGATCCAGCTCAATACCCGTCGCTTTAATCATCGCCATATCGCGCTGAGGCCGGTTAAGCGCGCCCGCAATTGTCAGCAGACAATCATGCAGCGCATCGTATTTATGTGTATTTTGCACGCTTTTCATTGACACCATCCAGAGGCGGGAATAATGTGTGTACTTTACACCCATTAACGCCTGAACAGAAGGATGATAAATAATGAAAGCAGCAATAATCGGGCAGGCAGGCGCACAACCCTACTATGGCGACATGCCTGAACCCCAGCCCGGTGAGCATCAGCAGCGGGTGACGGTCAACGCTGTGGCACTCAGCCAGCTTGCAAAGGCCCGCGCGGCAGGGACCCACTACAGCTCTGTGGCACACTATCCGTTTATTCCCGGCATTGACGGTACCGGATATCTCGACAATGGCGAGCCGGTCTGTTTTCTGACGTTTAACGCCGCGGCGGGCAGCATGGCCGAGCGAACTGTGGTCAACAGTGAACATATTATTCCACTGCCTGCCGGTCTGGATCTGGTACTGGCTGCCGCTCTCGCGAATCCGGGCATGTCCTCCTGGGCTGCGCTGACCCGTCGGGCGGCACTGCGTCCTGGCGAAACCGTGCTGATCAATGGTGCCACCGGTACCTCGGGACGTCTGGCGATCCGCATTGCCCTTGCGCTGGGCGCAGGCAGAATCATTGCCACAGGCCGTAACCGGGAGACTCTGGAACAGCTACAGAGTGAGGGTGCTGATATCATACTGACGCTGGATGCATTATCCGCAGAGCTTCCTTCTCTGATGGCGGAAGGCGTTGATGTGGTGCTGGATTATCTGTGGGGTGAGAGTGCACTGGCGATCATGACAGCGGCGGTACACGGTGGTGACAAGGTGGTTCGCTTTGTCCAGATTGGTTCGCTGAGCGGACAGGAGATTTCTCTGCACAGTAAACTGCTGCGTTCATCTGGCTTAACGCTGATGGGAAGCGGGCTGGGCAGCGTTCCAGACCGTGAGTTGATCGCCTCAATAGGGGAAATGCTGCAGGCCGCCGCGTCACATGGATTTGCCATCCCCTTCCAGCCACGGCCACTTTGTGAGGTCGCTGAGGCCTGGCAGAGCGACGACAGCCGCTTCCGCACGGTCTTTACCTTTCCGATGTAACGGACGTCTCCACCTCATGCAGAAATCGACCCGGATAATCGGGTTGGATGGCGTGCTGGCTGCTGTAGCGGCCAGACAGCTTATAGCGATTTAAGGCGATGCGGTCGTAGGCAAAATTACTGATCGCGTCGGGAAAGTGGCGCAGCACTGCCAGCCCGCGCCACGGGGGAGGCAGAAGCTGCATCACGCGGAAAACCGCCTGCGCCCGCAGCCAGTGCTGATTACCATCAATGTAGACAATGGTGCTGATGTTCTCTTCCGGCATCCCGGCCCAGCGCAACAGTGCTTTGCCCTGCTCGCTCTGCACCGCGGCAAAACGCACCTGCCGCGCCAGATAGTGACGCAGCAGAAACTGAACCCAGCCGTTACACAGTTTACAGACGCCGTCATAAAGTACGGCGCTTTCACCGGTTTGCAGATACGGGGGTGATGACATGCTGCAACTCCTCACTCATCTGATGATGAGCTGAAGTGTAGCGGGTTCTGTTCAGTTGCTGGTGCAGCCAGTGGATAACGGCCGCGTGATCCTGGTTGCAGGCATCCACTTCACACACCGGTCCCAGCGCCATTGGCCGGGCCTGTTGGGCCAGCTGGCGCAGCTCCGGCAGATACTCAGCGCCCGGATGGCCAGGCAGCCGCTGCGACAGCCGCGCCTGATAGCGCGCCACCGCTACCTCCGGCGCAATCTTCAGCCACAGTTCCAGCACCTCTTCGACGCCCGCCTGTTTCAGTCCCAGCTCAAGCAATGTCCGTGGCTGAAAGCCAAACCAGGCGTCGATCAGCCAGATCTGACTGGCGGGAGCCTGGCCGACAATGTTCCAGATTGCCTGATAAGCCGCGCAGCCCAGTTGCCGGTTACGCTGGCGATCGACCGGCGCAAAGCAGGACATAAACGGCTCTTTCAGGCTGTCGAGGGTCAGCACCGGCCAGCCAAAGTGTTGTGACAGCGCGTGCGTCAGGGTGCTTTTACCTGAGGCGGGGATGCCGTTAACCAGCACCACACGTTTGGGGGGAATGTTTTGCGTCATAGAATATCGATAACCTCCGCCACGCTGCTGGCCCGGCGTAACCGGACCAGCGTCTCCTCATCCTCCAGCAGCGACACAATCGCGCGGATCCCCTCTTCGATATGCGCGTTGCTGTCGCGTGCGCCAAACATAATCACAATGTCCGCCTTATCACTGCCCTCAAATGAGATCGGCTCATTCAGCAGAATCAGACTGAAACAGTCGCGGATCACCCCCGCTTCCGGTCGCGCATGAGGAATGGCGATCCCCTCCTCAAACACATAATACGCGCCGTGAGCCAGCGTATTGGCGATCACGGCATCAGGATAGGTGGCATCAAGATAACCGCCGCTGACCAGCGGTTCGGCGGCCAGCGCGATAACCTGACGCCAGTCCGTGGCGTCAATGCCAATCTGAATGGCGTTGGCCTCCTGCAATAATTGCTTAATCGTCATCAGCTCTCCTTAAATCGACTGGCGAACCACATTGCGTAATTCATCGATTTTGACAAACAGCGCATCAATTTCATTGCGGTAGCGACGGCTTTTCGCAAACAGGCTTAATGCACGATTATATTCCAGCATTAATTGTTTTTGCGTTTCGCCATCACGCGGATTAATCGCCAGCTGCTGCTCCAGCTGCGTTATTTTCTCGCGACTTAATTCCGCCAGATGATCCTGCTGCTGCTCGCTGGGTGGTTCCACAGCCGGAGACTTTTTGAGGAATCCAAACATAGGCTCTCCTGCCCCACATAATATTGGGGTGGCTAATATAAACAGTGAATAAAAGATCGTTAACGCATTAACCCGATGATGGCGGCACGGGTAATTACCGGAATAACTGCATTTTCTCTACCAGCACATTCGTCACCGCATCGTTGGCTGGCACCAGGAAATTACGCACGCTGTCATTAACCTTGCCTCTTTCAAACGTCGATTTACACTGCGCCACCCACTGCACATTCATTTCGGTGCCGACATTCACCTTCTCAATTCCGCTGCTGACCGCCAGCCGCATATCCTCATCGCTGACGCCGGTGCCGCCGTGCAGTACCAGTGGCGTGTGGGTTGCCGCCGTAATATCGGCCAGCCGCTGATGCTGAATATGGGCTTTACCGGTATAAAGCCCGTGCACGGTGCCGATGGAGATCGCCAGCATATCGACGCCGGTCTCTTCGACGAAGCGGCGTGCATCTTCCACGGGCGTGAACGCTATCGCCTCCATCTCTACGCATTTACCATCTTCCGACCCGCCGATGGCACCCAGCTCCGCCTCGACTGAAACATGATGTGGTCGCGCTATATCAATCACCCGACGGGTATTCGCAATATTCTCATCAATGGGCAGATGTGAGCCGTCATACATGACAGAACTGAATCCGGCATCAATCGCTGTCTGAATCGCGGCTAAATCGGAGCAGTGATCGAGATGCAGGCAGGTCGGCACGTTCGTACTCTCTGACAGCGATTTAATCGCATCGACCAGCAGTTTATGGCCGAGATATTTCGCCGTGCCGGTGGAGATTTGAATCATTAACGGGCTGTTGGTTTTCTCTGCCGCTTTAAAATAGGCGGGGAGCATCTCCAGACAGTGAAGATTAAACGAACCGACCGCTTTGAAGTCACGCTGTTTAGCCAGCTGTAACAGATCGGCGAAGTTATAAAGTTTCATGGATTTTTTCCTCCTGAGGTTTGGTCGATTTGCCATTAACAAACCAGGCAAGCGCGGTAATAAAGGCGATAAACAGGGCGACAAACAGCCAGTTATTCTGGAAGGCGTGGCCGAGTACCAGTCCGGTACTGATCACGTCGGAATCACTGAAGGTGACGCCGTTGAAGCCGTAGCTTTCCAGCATCGGCACCAGGATGGCGGGCAGAATGGTGATAAAGAGTCCGTGGACGAAGCCGCCGATCATCGCGCCGCGCCGTCCTCCCATGGCATTACCAAATACGCCGGCGGTGCCACCGGCGAAGAAGTTGGTCAACAGGCCAGGCAGGATCATCGCCAGACCAAACATCGGGAAGACCAGCATACCGACGATGGAACCCAGCGTGGTGGCGAGGAAGCCGACAATCACCGCGTTCGGGGCGTACGGAAACATCACCGGGCAATCCAGCGCCGGTTTCGCATCCGGCACCACGCGCATCGCGATACCCCGGAAGGCCGGCACCAGTTCGTTCAGCAGCAGGCGGACGCCGCTGTAGAGCACGAAGACCCCGGCCACGAACTGAATCGACTGCATAAAGGCGTACATCAGGTAGTTCATGCCGTTGCTGTACTGGGCGATAAACGCCGGGCCGGCTGCCACAGCGGGGATCAGGTACATCGGCACCATCACTAGCGCCATCGACAGATAGGTATCCTGCAAAAACTTGAAGTTATCGGGCAGCTTCAGGTCTTCGGTGGAGCGCGATCCTTTGCCGACCACTTTGGCGACTGCCGCCGTAACCAGATAACCGATGGTGCAGAAGTGACCCAGCGCCACGTCATCCGAGTCGGTGATGCGCCGCACCACTGGTTGCGCCAGCGCAGGCATTACCACCGCCATAATCCCGCCAAAGATGCCGCCGGTCAGAATCAGCGGCAGGCCAGTCAGCCCCGCTTTGTAGCCGATCACCGCGCCAATCGTCGCCATCCACAGCAACGCCTGGCCGGTCAGGAAGATGTATTTAAACGGCGTCAGTCGCGCGATGATGATGTTGACGATAAAGATCACCAGCAGCGTCAGCGCCACTTCAGACCCCAGCTCACGGTTGGCCAGCCCGGCAATGGCGGCCACATCGGTGATATAGCCGCGCATGCCAAAGCCATGGGTAAAAATAGTATTGAGGAACGTCAGGGTGCCCACAATAATATTGATACCCGCCATCATAATTAAAAAGCCGAGCAGGGTTTTAAAGGTGCCTTCCACCACCTTTCCTGCCGATTTTTTTTGCAGCAGCAGACCAATCAGGGCAATAAAGGCGATCAGAATCGATGCCTGCCCCAGCAGATCTTTTACCAGGAAGTCGATCACACTATTCATGGGCGGCGACCTTCTGGTTGTGTTCTTTTAAGAAAGCCAGGATCTTCTGCTCTATCTCCGCTTTATCGGTGAGCCGGTTAAGAATAATGACCCGTTTAATCTGCTCCGGACTGGCGTCGGCGTTTAAAACATCGGCAAACGCTTTTTGCGTCAGGATCATATCTGACTTAAAGGCATTCGCTTCTGAAATGGTGGTGTGATCGATGTCGGCTTCAATCTCCAGTTTTTTTAATACCGCTTTTGCGCTCATCTCAATCGCAAAACTGGAACCTAATCCACAACCACAGACACATAATATTTTCAGCATGGTTTTTCCTCACACTATATTGAGTTGTTTAGCGAGTTTGTAATGGTGCCCGTCAATATCGACCAGGCGTTTTTGCATGCTTATTAAATCAATCGGAATGGGTTTATTGCTGCCATTAATAATGACCGCTTTATTCCGCATGCCTGACTGAATACAACGCACCACTTCACTGGCCATAATGGTGCCCTGAAAGATCTCTTCGCAGGTGGGATCACCATTGCGCAGCCCGTAACCCAGAATGGTTTTACGGATGCGCACGCCAATAAGGGGTTCAAGCTGTTTAATTAAGGTGTCGATCGCCCCCTGAAAGCCGGGCGAATATTCACGGGTGTAGCCTTCCGAACAGAGGATCACCACGCTGTTCTGCTCTGCCAGCCGCCCGGTGATGCGCTGCGCCAGTTGTGGCAGCGGGATCTGGCACTCCGGAATTAACGCAATATCTGCGTTAGCTTTAATCGCGGACTGCAGTGTTAATTCGCCGCAATAGCCGCCGAGTAACTCCAGCATAAAAACCCGGCCCGGTAAGGCACGGCCGGTATTACGCAGCTTCGCCACCTCTTTTAATACCTGCTCGCAGGCGGTGGAAAATCCCAGCGTGTAATCGCTGCCGAAAACATCATTATCGATGGTCATACCGACGCCGAAACAATTTACGCCATACGCCGACAGGGTATGGAGAAATTGCAGCGACCCGTCTCCGCCCGCCATAATTAATATGTCTATCCGGGCGTTTTTCAGCTGGCGTGCTATTAACTCATATTCGCTGCGGACCAGTTTCTTTTCAGTGCGCCCCGATTGTATAACCGGAATTGGGGCGATGGAAAAGTCGAGCAGATCGCGCTGGCTAATCTCACGATGATTATTTTCCAGCAGGCCGGGAATACCGCCGTCAAATATCACCATCTCCGCCTGTGCCATGCGCCCAATCTGGAAGACAAAATTATTAATGCCGGTCACGTCACCGCCACTGATCACCATTCCAATTCGCATCACCCTCACCTCGCTGGCTTATTCTGCTGAAGGTTATTCTTCCGGTTAGCGGGGTTGCTATTTGCAGAGGAGATCACAGTTACGCGCGGTTTTTCTCAGACGGGGATATTGACATTGCTCCTGACATCGCTTTATTTGTGATTTGACTCACACTATTCCAACCTATTGCGTTTTGGGCGAATCGATATATATCATTGGGTTAGCAGATGGCGCGGGTAAACGGGCCAGAAAGCGGGAGGAGGTAAAATCGGTCATTCGGACGGCGTTGCAGATTTGTGACTTTCACCTCATTTTTACCGGTTTCGCAGAGCAGAAACCGCAGTTCAGGGGCAAAAAGACAAGCTGCAGGCAGATGTTAAGCAGATTCAGCATCTCTGTTGCGAACGAGTAGCATTCTTCGGTATAACCTTTCAATGCATAAAGAAAACACAGCCTGACGATAATGATTTCTAAGGGAAAACCTCTGCGCTCTTTCTGAGGGGTGAATTCTCTTCTGCATCCGACGCTGCTCATCCGCACGGCAAAAAACGACGTTCTCCGTGACGACAAACCGGTTCTCTGTGACCATATCTGACCAGGATCATACGCATGGAAATAGCTATCCGTACCCCTCTCATTCACTCCCTGCCACTGAGTCAGCTCAGCGGCAGCAACGTCTGGCTGAAAATGGAATCGGCGCAGCCAACCGGATCGTTTAAGCTCAGAAGCGCAGGCCATATCTGTCAATACTACGCTGCACAGGGTGCTAAGGCGTTTGTCAGCTCCTCCGGCGGCAATGCGGGTATTGCTGTGGCGCACAGCGGCCGCAGACTGGGGCTACCGGTCACGGTGGTGGTGCCTGAAACGACCCCGGCGCGCGCCAGACAGCTTATTGAACAGGAAGGTGCGAGGCTGATCGTACACGGCAACGTCTGGAGTGAGGCCAATGCGTACGCTTTATCGCTGGCGACGCAGGAACATATCTACATCCATCCCTTTGACCATCCGCTGCTGTGGGACGGCATCAGTACGCTGGTCGATGAAGTGATCAGTGAAGGGTTGCGCCCGGATGCGGTAATCCTCTCCGTGGGCGGCGGCAGTCTGCTCTCCGGTATTGTCCAGGGTCTGGAAAGGCATCAGCTCAGCCATATTCCGATCTATGCGGTTGAAACTGTGGGAACCGCGTCGCTTAACGCCGCGCTGGAAGCCGGGGAGCGGGTCACGCTGGACCGGGTCAGCGGTATCGCCACCACGCTGGCAGCCAGTCAGGTGTGTGAAAATGCGTTTAACGTGGCACGCCGGGCAGATGTCAGGGGAAAGGTTGTGAGCGATGACGAAGCTGTGAATGCCTGTCGCCGCTTCCTGGACGATCATCGTGTTCTGACAGAGCCAGCCTGCGGCGTCTCATTATCGATGCTGTATGACGGGAAAGTCGGCTTTAAACCGGATGATAATGTGCTGCTTATCGTCTGTGGCGGGGCTTCCGTTACCCTGGAGAGTCTGCAGGGCTGACGAGAGCAAAGTCAGGGGAAAAGTGGCGCAGCCAGCGGGGCTGCGCCTATCGCCGGTTACTTCGCGTAAGCTTCAGTAGACAGGATCAGCGTAACATCGTTGCTGACTGCAGGAACATATTTGTCCAGCTTAAAGTCAGAACGCTTGATGGTGCCGGTAGCATCAAAACCAATCGCCTGCTTCTTCACCATTGGATGCTCGCCCTGCTTGTTCAGTGTCGCGTGCAGCGTTACTGGCTTAGTGATGCCTTTCAGGGTCAGGTTGCCTTCAACGTCAAATTTGTTGTCGCCCTTCGCAACGACTTTAGTGCTGTGGAAGGTCGCAGTCGGGTATTTGGCGGTATCAAAGTATTCAGCACCGTTAAACTCTTTGGTCAGCGCGGCAACGTGGCTGTCGATTTTGCTGACTGGCAGGGTCACGTCAACGCGTGAGGCCTCCGGATGATCTTTATCGAACACCAGAGTACCGGTTGCATCCGGGATATCCGCAGTAGGATTTGAGAAGCCAAAGTGGTTCCAGGCAACAATCACCGACGTATGCTCCGGGTTCAGCTGGTAGTGCATCGCCTCGGCCTGAGATAACGGAGCGTAGAGGGTAGCAGCGGCTAACAGTGGCAGTGCAATACGTTTGAAATTCTTCACGGTCAATTCCTTGTGCGGACAAAAGTGAATTGAGTGTGGTCCAGTTTTCCCGGAATAGACAGTGAAGAGATTTGTCGGTAATTTTCAAATAAATTCAGCAACCTTAAACCCGTCACTACGCATTCGCGCCGGTGAACAGCACCCGCCAGCGGCGGCGATCCTGAATCAGCGTGCGGTGTAATTGCTGTAAATCTGCAACGGTCAGCGCCGCAATCTGCGCAGCGTCCGGTTCTGCCAGGCCATTTTCACGGCGCAACAGGGCCAGTGGCTGCTCAGCCTGCTGGCTCAGCAGTCGCGCTTTCAGGGCCACCAGATCACATCCCGCCAGCGTCTCGTTCAGTGACCTCAGGAAGTTACGGCAGTAGCGCAGCAGTGACAGCGCACTGTAATCGGGCGACTGCAGCGCAAATAACACCCCATCTTCATCAGCGCAGCGTATGTAGCGGCTACTGACCACGTAACCTATTGGCTGCTCAACGCGGTAGCGCTGGAAAAAGCGTGGCTCGTAGATGAGCGCCAGCACGCGTAATGCAGCCAGCTGTTCAGGACGCTGCAGCGGAATAATCAGCAGCAGCGCGTTGTCTGCACTGGCGTGCGGAAGGCGCGTCATGCCGGTCTGCGTGGTCATACGTGTGGGCGGCGTGTCAGGATTGACCGGGAGCGACAGCGCGCTCAGCCGCCGGGCAATCACTGAGTGCAGCATCGCATCGCCGCCCTTCAGCGCTGCCCGCCAGCATCCTGGCGTAACGTTGGCTGCCAGCTGATAAGGCAACTGTCGCAGCAACGCACGAATTGCGATGCTCTCCACAGGTGCGGGCCGGATTGCCTCAACGGGTAATGTCAGGGCGCAGACAATCTGGCTAAGCGCCTGCTCAGCGACCGCCTGATTCGATGTCAGCCGGACCGTCAGTTGCCACACACCTTCCACTTCCTGCCAGCTGCCATGACCGCCCTGATGACGCAGCACCGCAAACAGCGGACGCAACCGCCGGCCCAGCGCTTCGCCCGCCTCCATAGTAAAGGTTGACCAGAACTCCGGTCGCAGGATCAGCGTTGCCTGCGGGTCATCTGATGGATGATGCGGCAATACTACCGCCTGAGCGGGCAGCGGCGCAGGCGTCGCAGTGATGTCGAGCGGATAGAAGGCGAAACGGGCCGCGGGCAGCGCCTCAGCCGGGGCTGGCTCACAGGCTGTCAGCGCCAGAGTGAAGCCCTGCGAGACGATATATTCCATTGCCGGTTGCAACGAACAGAACAGCACTGTGCCGGGCGTACTGGCGAGGTTTTCCAGCAGCGGCTGCAGTGCAGGCAGGTTTTTTTCAGGTGCGAAGCCGATAGCGCGCTGACGCAACTGCTCCATAGGTGACAACGTCACAAATTGCTGGTGGGCCAGCTGATAATAGTGCTGATGCTGCTGTTCATTCGTCTGGCGCAGTGCAGCAATGCAATCGTTAACCAGTTGATTTACCTTTGCAGGCTCACGGGTTTCGATACCCAGCGCCAGCCAGCACGCGTCTTCAGCCTGATAAATCCATTTCAGTTCCAGCGCCTCCGCCAGCCCCTGCTCACGCAGAATAGCCAGCAGCGAGCCGGGCGCTTCATCAAGCAGAAATTCACGCCATAACGTGACACCGTCACTACTATCGAGCAGCCAGCTGCGCCATAACGCTGCCTGGGCTGTTTCCGGCAGCTGCCAGCAGGTATCGCTATGAAGCTGCGGCGGTGCCAGCTCCTGCCGCCACTGACCGTCAGGCAGTGCGTCAGCAAACTGACGCGCCAGCTGTTCCAGCTCATCCAGCGATTGCGGTCCCTGCAGCCAGAGCCGCATATTGCTGGCAACGTAATAGCGCTGGTGAAACTGCCGCAATGCCCGTTGCAGCGCAGAGAGCTCGTCGCCAAAGCTCGCCCGGCTGCCGATATGAAAGCGCTGAAATTCAGCGGGGGTTGCAGCGGCGTGCAGTAATGCTGCTTCGATGCGCGATGGCTCATGACGCTGCAACAGCTGATATTCCGCGTCGATCACCGCCACTTCCTGCGCGATCGCCTGATTATCGAGCAGCGGAGAGACCAGCATATCCTGCAGTCTTGCCAGCCCATCTGCCAGTAGCGACGGCGTGACCTCAAAAAAGTACGCGCTACGCCGGGCCAGCGTGGTGGCATTAACCTTCCCGCCCTGCGTCTGGATCCAGCTCATCAGCCGGCCCTCATCGGGCCAGCCGCTGCTGCCGGTGAACAGCAGATGCTCCAGCAGATGAGCCAGTCCGGGCCAGCGATCCGGCTCGTCGTGACTTCCGGCCCCTACCTGAATCAGGGCGGCGGCCTGGCTGGCATCAGCCTGATGCACCAGTTCAACCGTCAGACCCTCTATCTGCAGAGCGCGCGTGTTCATCAGAGGTTCCGTGTTTTGTAGATCAGTTGCGAGTTGCTGCGGTTGCGGAACTGCAGCTGACCAATTTTAATGTCGCTGCAGTCCGCCTCCCGCCGGGCTTCAAGAATTTTACCGTGATGTGGTGATTTGCTGCACACCGGATCGGTGTTGTCAGCATTGCCGGTCAGCATAAAGGCCTGACAGCGACAGCCGCCAAAATCTTTCTCTTTCTCATCACAGGAGCGGCACGGCTCCGGCATCCAGTCAAAACCACGATAGCGGTTGAAGCCGAACGAGTTGTACCAGATATCGTCCAGGCTCTGCGTCAGTACCGACGGAAACTCGACCGGCAGCTGGCGCGCACTGTGGCACGGCAGTGCGGTGCCCTCTGGTGTGACGCTCAGGAAGATCGCCCCCCAGCCGCCCATACAGGGCTTAGGTCGCTCTTCGTAGTAGTCAGGCGTCACAAACAACAGGTTGGTGAGATTGCCGCTGGCGCTCATCCGGTCACGATAGCGGCTGACTACCGCTTCCGCCTGAGCGATCTGCTCACGCGTTGGCAGCAGACCTTCGCGGTTGAGCTGCGCCCAGCCGTAGAACTGACAGGTCGCCAGCTCTACGTCATCCGCGTCCAGCTCAATGCAGAGGTCGATGATCTTATCGATCTGGTCGATGTTGTGGCGATGCAGCACAAAGTTCAGTACCATCGGATAGCCGTGCGCTTTTACCGCTTTCGCCATCTCCAGCTTCTGCTGGAACGCTTTCTTCGATCCGGCCAGCGCCGCATTCAGGGTTTCGTCACTCGCCTGGAAACTGATCTGAATATGATCCAGACCGGCCTCACTGAACGCATCCAGCTTCTTCTCCGTCAGGCCGATGCCCGACGTGATCAGGTTGGTGTAAAAACCGAGATCGCGCGCCGCTTTGATCAGCTCCGGCAGATCTTTACGCACCAGCGGTTCGCCGCCGGAGAATCCAAGCTGGACGCTGCCCATCGCGCGCGCCTGACGAAAGACCTCAATCCACTGCTCCGTGATCAGCTCCTTCTCCTGCTGCGCGAAATCCAGCGGGTTGGAGCAGTAAGGACACTGCAGCGGACAGCGATAGGTCAGTTCGGCCAGCAGCCAGAGCGGCGGATTCACGTCAGGTTTATGCGGGGTCACGGAACTGTATCCACTTCTGTTCATAGGCTGACTGCAGGAACTCTAAAACGTCCGGCCCCACGCCGCCCGCCTCCGGGAAACGGCTATCCAGCGTCGCGATAATCGCGGCGATATCCTGTTTGCCATCCACCAGCTCAAGGATGGCGGCGGCGGTTTCGTTCAGTTTCGCCATGCCTTCGGGATAGAGCACCACATGGGTATCCTGAGCGGCTTCCCACTGCATACGGTAGCCGCGACGAAACACGGCAATCGAGTTTTCATTCATCTGTTATACCAGTCGGGTGGTGTGCCACGCCGCCTTGTCTGTGACGGTGTGATAAGGCGGACGTTTCAGCTCATAAGCCATGGTCATGGCGTCCAGCATGCTCCATAAAATGTCGAGCTTAAACTGCAAAATTTCCAGCATCCGGTTCTGCGTTTCCGCGGTGGTGAAGTACGCCAGCGCCAGCGCCAGGCCATGCTCTACATCGCGGTTTGCCTGACCCAGGCGACTGCGGAAGTAGAAATAGCCCTCTTCTTTGATCCACGGATAGTGCTGCGGCCAGCTGTCGAGCCGCGACTGGTGGATCTGCGGCGCGAACAGCTCGGTGAGTGAACTGCAGGCCGCCTCCTGCCAGTTGGCACGGCGGGCGAAGTTGATATAGGCATCGACGGCAAAACGCACGCCCGGCAGCACATGCTGCTCTGACAATAATTCTTCGCGCGTCAGCCCGACCGCCTCGCCCAGCCGCAGCCAGGCCTCAATGCCGCCCTCTTCGCCGTTGCTGCCGTCGTGGTCGAGGATGCGCTGCACCCATTTACGTCGGGTGGCCGGATCCGGGCAGTTAGCCATGATCGCCGCATCTTTCAGCGGAATGGTGGTCTGGTAATAGAAGCGGTTCGCCACCCAGCCCTGAATTTGCTCCCGCGTGGCCTGACCGTTATGCATCGCGATGTGATAAGGGTGATGAATGTGGTAGTAAGCGCCTTTGTCGCGCAGGGCCTGTTCAAAAGCCTGCGGTGACAGCGTGTCAGTAATCTGCATGTTTTAGCCCTGAAGGTGGATCGCCATTCCATCCCAGCTCACCTCTATTCCCTGCTCCGTCAGAAACTGACGCTGGGGTGACTGCTCATTAAGGATCGGATTGGTGTTGTTAATGTGGATCAGAATTTTGCGTTTTGCCGGCAACGACGCCAGCAGCGCCATCAGCCCCTGCTCTTCTGCCAGTGCCAGATGGCCCATCGCCTTACCGGTGTTGTGACCCACGCCGGTGGTCAGCAGCTCATCATCCTGCCAGACGGTGCCATCAATCAGCAGGCAATCCGCTTTTTGCAGCCACGGCAGGATCACCGCATCCGGTTCGCCCAGACCTGGCGCGTAGAGCAGCGTCTGGCCATTCGCCCGGTTTTCAATAAACAGCGCCACGTTATGGCCCGGCAGCGGCCGGTCGCGATAGGGCGAGTAAGGCGGTGCATTACTGATAATAGGAATCGCGATGAACTGCAAACTGGTACAGACATCGACGCTGAACGGCGTCAGGGGCGCAATCGGCCGGTGCTGTAAACCGCCGTTCCAGTGGGTGAGCATCGGAAAGATCGGGAAGCCGGTACTGAGGTCGGCATGCACTTCCGGTGTACACCACACCTGATGCGGGCAGCCCTCACGCAGGCTCAGCAGCCCGGTAGTGTGATCGATCTGGCTGTCAGTGAGGATAATCCCTCCGATCGCCGTACCGCGCAGTACGCCCTTGCGGGTCAGTTCTGGCGTGTGCAGGATCTGCTGGCCAATGTCGGGTGACGCGTTACATAACACCCAGTCTTCACCGTTATCGCTGAGAATAATCGACGATTGCGTGCGTGCCTGAGCCTGAACGGTGCCATTACGCACGCCGTGGCAGTTGGCGCAGTTGCAGTTCCACTGCGGAAACCCGCCACCCGCGGCTGAGCCGAGGATTTTGATAAACATAGAGGAAAACCAGAAGTTGAAAAAAATGCCCGCTCAGAGGGCGGGCAGAACGATTAACGGTTAGAGATGTAAAGAGTCACTTCCAGACCGAGACGCATATCAACGAAAGTTGGTTTTTTCCACATGAGTTACTTCCTCTTGGTTAACAGTAAATGTGCTGTCTGAAATCAGCGTGACGATTGTTAAATGAGAGCACCGTCACAATTTCCAGGCAGATGTTGCGCCAATGGCGCGTCGGGATCAAGCCCGGAACGTAAGGAAATTGTTATCACAGCCCGGTCAGATGTAAAACCCGCTGCCAGTTTCCCCATGCCAGCTTCTCTGTCAGTCTCTGATCATAGCCCGCTTCCTGAAAAGCGGCGAGCAATCGCGGCATTCCGCTGACATCGCCCAGCGCGGCCGGAGGGGTAATCCCGTCGAAATCAGAGCCAAAGGCCACATGGTCGCTGCCCATTATCTTCATCAGGTGATCACAATGCTTAACAATTTCTGTTAATGGCGTATCCGCATCGCGTTTTCCGTCAGCGCGCAGAAACGCATTGCCAAAATTAATGCCGACCAGACCGCCGCTGTCGCGGATCGCTACCAGCTGGTCATCGGTCAGATTGCGTGGCTGCGGACAGAGCGCGTGTGCGTTGGAGTGGCTGGCGACCAGCGGCGCACGGGAAAGCCGGGCGGTCTCCCAAAACGTCTTACTGTTCATGTGCGACACGTCGATCATCATCTTCAGCTGACCCGCCTGCTGAATCAGTTTTTCGCCGGCGGCGGTCAGGCCGGGCCCGGTATCGGGCGTGCCGGGAAAGCTGCCGCTGACGCCTTCTCCAAAGCGACTACACAGATTCCAGAATGGCCCGATACTGCGCACCCCCGCCTGCCAGAAGGCGTGCAGTTGCTCACCCTCCTCATCCAGCGCATCGGCCCCTTCGATATGTGCCACCATCGCCAGCACCCCTTCCGCACGGCAGGCAGTAATCTCGTCACTGCTGCGGCAGAGTCGCGCCCGTCCGCCTGACGCATCGGCCAGTTGCTGAAGGATGTCGAGCTGTTGCCACATGATCTCCAGCGGTTGATACGGCTCATCAGCACGGGCCGGAACGGTGCTGGCGATATACGCCTGTGGCGGCACAAAGATCGCAAACAGCCCGCCGCCCATCTCGCCCTGCTGAATGCGAGGAAAGTCGAGATGACCCCGCTCAATCCCCTGATAAAACGCCTCTGCGGGTGCATCGCGATGATGCAGCCAGAGGTTGAGCAACAGATCGTTATGACCGTCAAAAATCAGCATAAGTGTTCACCCGGATAAACAGGCGACCATGCTAACCCTGCCTGGCAGATTCATCAAACAGGCGCGCACGCAGGATGTTGTCACTTTTGCGCGTCAGGTTGTCAGCATTGCGCGCGCGGCCCACAGGGCATGTCGGCAGACTGGTAAAAAACACAAGGAGAATCCTATGCTGACCCAACCTGCTGATAAATATCGTCCCTCCCCGATCGTCTCCCTGCCCGATCGCCAATGGCCTTCGCGCCAGCTCACGCAGGCCCCGCGCTGGCTCTCGACCGATTTGCGTGATGGCAATCAGGCGCTGGCTGAACCGATGGACCGGGAGCGGAAGATGGCCTTCTGGAATCTGCTGCTGCGCTGCGGGTTCCGCGAGATTGAGGTCGCCTTTCCCTCGGCGTCGCAGACGGATTTTGATTTCGTTCGTGACCTGATTGAACAGCAGCGCATCCCGGAGGAGGTGACGTTACAGGTGCTGACTCAGGCACGCGAGGATCTGATTGCCCGCACGTTTTTGTCATTACAGGGTGTTCCGCGCGCCATTGTGCATCTTTACAACGCCACCGCACCGCTGTTTCGTGAGCGGGTGTTTAAACAGAGCAAAGCGGAAATCGTGGCGCTGGCGACGGCGGGCGCACGGCAGATCCGCGCGGAATGCGAGGCGCAACCGGAGACCCACTGGACCTTTGAATATTCGCCTGAGACCTTCTGCTTTACCGAGCCGGAGTTTGTGCTGGAGATCTGCGAGGCGGTGGCCGATGTCTGGCAGCCTGACGCGCAGCGGCCAATGATCATTAACCTGCCTGCCACGGTGGAGGTGAATACCCCCAACGTCTATGCCGATCAGATTGAGTTTTTCTGCCGCCACTTCAGCCGCCGCGACGCCGTCTGCATCAGCGTACATCCGCACAACGATCGCGGCACCGGCGTCGCCTGTGCAGAACTGGCGCTGCTGGCGGGCGCTGACCGGGTCGAAGGCTGCCTGTTTGGCAACGGCGAACGCACCGGCAATGTGGACCTGGTAACGCTGGCGCTCAATCTCTATACTCAGGGCGTCTCGCCACAGCTTGATTTCAGCAAGATGCATGAGGTGATTGAGGTCGTGACCCGCTGCAACCAGCTGCCGGTGCATCCGCGTCATCCCTATGCAGGCGAACTGGTCTTCACCGCCTTCTCCGGCTCTCATCAGGATGCGATTAAAAAAGGATTCGCCATCCGTGCCGGAAAGCAGGAGAAAGCCTGGCAGATGCCCTACCTGCCGCTGGATCCGGCCGACATTGGCTGCAGCTATGAGGCGGTGATCCGCGTGAACAGTCAGTCGGGAAAAAGCGGTGCCGCCTGGCTGCTGGAGCAGAATCACGGGTTGCAGATGCCGCGAGCGCTGCAGCAGGATTTCAGCCGCTGTGTTCAGCTGGAGACCGACCGTCACGGTGGCGAAATGACGCACTACGCGCTGTGGCAGCTCTTCTGCCGCCAGTATGGCGTGACACAACCTGCGGTGGCATTGCAGCGGGCTGACAGTCAGAGTGATAGCGGCGGGCAGACGCAGATCAGCGCCAGCGTGCTGGTTCAGGACCGCTCGCTGACCCTGACCGGCAGCGGCAACGGCTGGCTGTCGGCGGCGGTGAATGCCCTGCGCAGCGCGTTTGACCTGCAGCTGACCATTGAGGACTATCATGAGCATACGCTGGGACGGCACAGCGACAGCCGTTCTGTGGCCTATATCAGCTGCGTGGATGCCCGGGGTGTACGGGCCTGGGGAGTGAGTATCGACAACGATACGGCCCGCGCCGCATTGCAGGCGCTGCTCAGCGCGGCAGGCCAGTTTCTGCAGGCGGAAAGTAGTCAGTGGGCGCAACGCCCAGCAGACGACGAAACATCGCACTAAACGCGCTGGGACTTTCATAGCCCAGTTCCAGCGCCACCCGCATTACGGAGTCGCCCTGCGCCAGTCGCGTCAGGGCGATTGCCAGGCGGGCGCGTCGCACCCAGTCGCTGAACTGCAGTCCGGTTTCGCGCATGAAATGACGGGCCAGCGTACGGCCCGAGACATTCATCTGAGCGCTGGCACGCTCCAGCGTCCAGCTTTCACCGGGCGTCTGCTGGATCAGCTCACACAGCAACTGTAACCGCGGGCTGTCGGGCGTCGGCAGCGCAAACGGCAGCACATCCATGACCCGAATCTCATCCAGAATCAACTCCATTACCCTCTCGGCCCGGCTCCCGGCGCTGTACTGCTCCGGCAGGCTCAGCGCCGTGACGATCAACTCACGCAGCAGCGGCGAGATCTGCACCACCTGACAACTGGCAGGCAGATCGGCGCGCGCCAGCGGATCGATAAACAGCGTACGCGCCGCGACGCTGCCGGTAATCTGCAGCGCATGGCGGGTAAATGCGGGCAGCCAGACGCCACGACTCGGCGGCACTATCCAGCTGCCAAACTCCGTCTCGACCCGCACCACGCCGCTCAGCGTGTGGATCAGCTGGGCACAGGCGTGATGATGCCAGGGTTCACTGGCACCGTGCAGGTAATCGTGCGCCAGCGGCACCAGCGGGCGCATGCTGAAGTCAAAATGCTGCTGACTCATTGCGCCTTCAGATAGCGGTAGATGACCGCCAGATCCTCTTCACCGTGCCCGGCGTCCACCGCCTGCTGCCAGAGTTGCGCGATGTTCTCCAGCGCCGGTAAGGGGGTTGCTGCCGCATCCAGCGCCAGGCGGGCATCTTTCAGCGCCCAGATCAGATGCATCTGCGGCGTGTAGTCGTCGCTGGCGATCATCCCGAGCTTCATCTTCGCATACGGCGCGGCCAGCGGGCCGTCCTCCAGCACCTGCCAGAGATCGTCGGTTGAAAAGCCGAACGCCTCCGCCAGCCGGGTGCTCTCCGCCAGGCTCTGCATCATGCCGATCAGCCAGCTGTTGATGACCAGCTTCATCCGGGTACTTTTGCCCGCCTCGCCCAGCCACTTTGTCCCTTTACTGATGGCAGCAAACACCGCTTCTGCCGCCTGGGCACGGCTCTGATCGCCGCTGGCCAGCACCAGAATCTGTGCGTTTTCTGCGGGTGCTTTGGTGCCGGAAACCGGCGCGTCAATGAACAGCAGATCCGGTCGTTCCTCTGTGAAAAAGGCGATCAGCGCGTCGGTTTTTTCCACGCCGATGGTGCCCATCTGGCACAGCGTCGCACCCTGCTTAAATGCCGCTTTAGCCTGATGAAGCACCTGCTCCGTGGTGTCGCCATCGGAGAGCATGGCGATGACCACATCTGCGTCCCGCACCGCCTTTTCCGGTGAATCAGCCAGCTGCAATCCGGCATCCAGCAAATCCTCGCCGCGCGCGCGGGTGCGGTTCCAGCCGTGTACGCGAAAGCCTTTTTTCAGCAGGTTGGCGGCAAATGCGTGCCCCATTGCGCCTAATCCCAGAACCGCCACTTCAGGTTGTTTCATGCTGACTCCCATAAGTTTGTGTCTGCATCCGTCAACGCTGGATGCCTTATTACTGCAAAATATGGTTCCCAGCCTGGCGGTAAACAGCAAAAAAATCCAGCGTGAAACGATGTACCCCGGCACCCCGAAGCCTTACCATAGCGGCAATTGTTCCACCTGATTCATTTACGCTTCTCTTTTCAGGCCTCTGATAATGAAAATATTCTCTCTGCGTCAGGCGACGCTGCTGATGTTGCCTGCCCTTTTGCCGCTGCCGCTGCTGGCGGCAGACAATGACAATACCCTGGTCGTAACGGCCGCCCCGCCGGAAACGGGCCTTAACGAGCTTGATACCCCCGCCGCCCTGAGTGTGGTCAGCGGCGACGATATACGTCAGGCGGCACCACGCGTGAATCTGTCGGAAAATCTCAGCAGCGTACCGGGTCTGCAGATCCAGAACCGCCAGAACTCTAAACATAAGAGGCAAAGTTATATACTACCCCTTTAAAAATCATGTCTAATTCTATGTTATCCTTAACTTTAAAAGGATATCGCAGAATGAGTCATGAAAAATAATGTACTCATTTATGTACTCAATTTATCTTTGATTTTGAACTATAATTGGGTGGGTTTAACTCTCAGGAGGGAATTGCTATGTGGAAGAAGCCAGCATTTATTGATATGCGCTTAGGTCTGGAAGTAACTCTGTACATTTCTAACCGTTAATGAAGATGCCCGCGAATGTGCGGGCATTTTTCAGATAGTTGGCCTGTGAGCCTCATAAACGGACACTATCTCTGACGTGACTTTACCCAGCACAATAATCCCCTCCAGCCCCTCTCCATCGATCTTCTCGCCATCTAAGGTGATGATGCCTGTCCGTAAAAGCCTACCCAGTTGCGGGAACTCGCCTATCTGAAACGCGATTTTGTCTCCCGGCTTCGGCTTTAATGATTTGTCGGCCAGCACGAACCCATCCGGCGTCTCAATCAGGATCATATTGTTGCGGTGAGGCATCAGGACATCGTTCAGGTCGATGCGTTTTTCAATGTAGTCCGATGCAGGTGATGGAAAGCCCATAGTTACCTCACGTATCCCATGTTGCGGAGCGCCCAGGTCTTATTCTCGCTTTCCTCTGTAACCAGCTCGAAGAAGAAGTTCTGATAGTACCGTATCCACCGATTGCACTCCTGCAGCGTCCAGACGTGGTTCGCGTCATCCAGGTGCTTCTGAAACGCTGCCGTGGTGACTATCTGCCGCCCTTTGCCGTCTTTCTTTATCGCTGCCATAAACGCGCCGCGTATGTCACTCTCTCTTGCCATGCTAAATCCTCCCCTGATAAATACTGTATGGATAAACAGTAATATCAATCAGGGGATTTGATCAAGGTTAAGTGAGCCACAGATTTGTAAAGGGTCTGATGGGAAAGGAGATTTTCGTCTGGCGCTTAAGGCGGGGTGTGTCTGACCTCAAATTACCCACCCGTAGCCTGCTCAGAGAGGCGCGGCAAAGTCATTGCCCGGTCGCCGGGCTTTTTTATGCCTAGCTGAGCACTGATAGCGCGATGCTGGTCGCCAGATCATCTCGACGAGCTGAGAGTGCCACAATCATATCAGCAATGGAATCCTGCGTTACCCATTGCCCTGATGACACTAAATGCCAGACGGCCTCCCCGATTGCCATGCATGCCGCATCATAAACCTGTTCCTCGAATTCCTGCGTCATAGTACCTCCTGATGTGTTTAAGTAGCCATGGTAGGCTGAATTCTCAGGTGGCAAAGCACGGCAATAAAATGTTGCGAGGCGAGTTCCAGATAGCGTGACGTGCGGCTGAGTCATTGCCCGGTAACCGAGATTTTTTATGCCTGATCCGGTAGTGCCACATTAAATAAATCTTCAAACTCCTCTTCAGCATAAAGTGTTTTTATTGCTTTATAATATGCTCCCCACTGTTTCCTCAAGGCATCAGCGTCATCATCAAAATCTGCCAGGGCTGTATATTTTTGGATTTGCGTCATAGCTAGGTCAATGCGCATTTTTGCCGTGAGTGGAAAGTTAACACCTGAAACAAAAACAATATCGCCATTTTCGTTTTTAGTATTTTCTACCAGTCCTAGTTGATCAGCGGATACATCACTCATGCTTTGACCCCTGTCACAATAAATGTCATCCACACTACTCTATCGTCAGAGCCTGTGTTGTGAATAAAGCCGAGAACGTGATCATTTGCCAGCACTTCAACTCCTGCCCTGAAGTTAGCAGAGTAACTCCCCTCAGCTATCACACTACACCCAGGGTAGCCTACAAAAGTACCGGCACCATCGTCTTTCCAGCTGTAGTTATATTGAGTAGAGCTATTAGCTTTTGCTACGATGTTGAACCGCCGCGTGATAGTCATGCGACCCGAATCGTCTATCATAAATAGTCTGTAGGGTCCGCCTCCAGGGTCCGCAGCAGAGTTAGTATACCCAACACCAAATGCTTTTCTGGCACCTGATGCTGTAGTAGCACCAGAACCTCCCTGATCGACACTCAATGCTGTTTTTAACCCGGATAGCGAAGTTATATCGCTGTTAGCGCCATTTGCTGCTTTGCCGTTCAGCATGGTAACCAATGCATTCCACGCTGGTCCGGTGTACTGGCTTCCATCCGGAAGCGTAACTTTCACATTTCCTGTGCCGCTGAAAATCTGCTGCCAGTTAGCTTTATCAAGATTCAGTCCGCGAATAGCCTTGGCTACGTCCGCAGCCACCTGTGCCGTAATTCCAACCAGTGCCGCATTGGGAACGGCCGTCCATGCTATACCTGTCGCACTGGGACCGTTATAAGCAGTGATAAGAGTGACACCAGTTTCTGAATCAACTAACTGCACGCCGAGCGTATATGTAACGCCCCCCACTACCGTAACGATGAAGTCGTTTGCTTTCAGCTCTGTTGTGAAGCTGGTACCCGAGCCAGTTACAGCCGTCGAGTTATTGGTTAATGCAATAGTGCCTGCTGGCATAGCGTTCTCCGGGCAATAAAAAACCCGGCACGATGGCCGGGTTCATGTAGATTATTTAGTTAGACAGGCTTGAAAATTATTTTTAAAGGAACATCTTTTTTTGGGTTATTTTCTGGGAATATCCATGTAGCCATTTGTCGTTTTACTTCACGGTCGAAAAGATATTTTGGATAGACCTTAAATATCCTGACGTTATCAACCTTACCTTGTGGCGATACGTCGTACACCAGCTCAACCTCTCCTCCAAATCTGAGCCTTTCTGCTCTTTCAGGATACGTAATTTTGTTCTCAGCTTGTACAAAAGCAGATAAGGATAGTAGTAGCGTCATTAAAATATATTTCATATAAGCCTCCATCGACTGATATATCACATCCATGTGTAAATAAAATCAAATCGCAAAGTCGATCTTCATGATAGATTATTTTAACTAAGGTTAGAAAATATCCCATATGGAATACGCATACCATAAGGCTTCAGCGTGCTAGCCCATGACTGTTGAAGTTGGTTAACCCACTGGCATTGAAGTGTTCCATTCAGAAATCTAAAGAATGGTCCTGAGAAACCGGTTGCAGATCCATCATCAGAAATGTTTCCACCAGGTACTGAGCTAATTAAGATCCACGTGTTGTTACCTATTGTTTGGGAATAAACAGAATTATCTAAATCGAAGTTAGCCGGAACATCAAAAAAACCCAAGATGCGGGGTATCTTTGCAGCCATCACTGCCGACCACACTAATTGCCCTGCTGAGTTAAAAACGTCTCTGTAACCACTTTCGACAGGCATATCACTTCGACTGCGAGCCATTGAACCAGCATTGGCAGTCATCCAGTTAGGGCCGGTGAAAAACATCTTTGCATTATGATTTGGTTTGAACCATCGCAGGTTGTCATCAACAGGCACACTGGCACTCACATGCCCCATATCAGTCGAGTTTCCGAGCTGACATGAAATGTTGTAATAGCCTGTATCCGTAATCCCCGCGTAATTAACCGTATCACGGTAATAGGTGCCCTTATAATCTGAGTCGATTACAAGTGCGCCAGCAGAATTAAAAACCTGATATCCACTCATAAGAATGCGTACATGTCCAATGTTAAGGTGACTGCAGCTGTATAGGTTGAAAGTTTAAAGATTCGATAGCCTCCATCGTATGAACGAGCAGCAAAATTAGAGGGCGTAAAATAAACAGAACTTGAAACAGACACTATAACTACAAAAGAACCTGATGTTGTCAGACCCCCAAATGAACCAGTCACTTGATTGGTATTGGCCGCCATGGTGACAGTCGTTCTTCCAAGGTATCGAGTGTTGTAATCTCCTATATCTACTATCAGCTTCCCATTTGCATCCCAGCATTGAAGACCACCAGGCATTTATTCTCCTTACCAGAGCCCGTCTCTGATGCGTAAAGTACCATTTGAGTCGTATACCTGGCGCAATGTGCCAGTGTCAACAACTCTGCCAGAGCCATTTGCAGCATTTCTCTCAAATGTCCCATCTTTACCCAGCCTCCATCCGGCTGTACCAGCAACATAATTTGTTGACTGGATATATGCAGCAATCATAGCGCTTGTGATTGTCGCTTCACCAATAAACGCCTGATTGATGATGGTCTGCCCGTTCTGAATGGCAAAGAAGGTTTGAGGGGTTGCGCCAACCTGTGACATTACGGCAAAGCGGTCAGCCAAGAACAGCACCTGTGTCTGCATGCCGGAAGGGCTGTTCTCAACGCCAATCCCCATACCAGCCGCATACTGGCGACCATTGCTGTCCACGGCGACTTTAACGGAGTACTGTGCCGACAGCTTACCGTTAGTGTCCGCCAGCGCTGTTGAGGTCTGCTGAACAACGGCGGAATTACTGTCTACGGTCGCCTGTATCTGTTCAAACTTCTGTGCGTAAGCCTGGTCATTAGTGGCGATGGTCTGCTTCACTGTCAGAATGTCAGCGCGGTTTTTGCCCGACTCTGCCATCTGGTGATCAACCGTCGCATCCAGATTGAGCGCATTCTGCAGCATGGCATCAATGTTCGTATCGACTTTGGCAATGAGCTGCTTACCGGCATCCGTCTTCAGAACCTGCTCGGTGATATCGCCCAGTAATGCAGTTGCATCAATGCTGCTGGCTCCCTCGGTGAAGGCGGTCCAGTCGCCGGTATTGCCGATGCGGTCTACCAGCCGGGCGCGGTACCAGCGACGCACGCCAGCGGGCATAGGGCCGTGCTGATAGCTGACGCCGGGGTATGGCACATAAGCCAGAAACTGCGGATTCTGCCCGTCTGCCGTTGTGGCCACCTGAATCTCTGTGTAAGAGGTATCACCGGAACCATCAGGAAACGCCCACGTCACGTCAATTGCCCAGACCACATTGTCAGTAGCACGAAGGTTAACCGGCGTACCTGGCTTACCTGCTTTGCCAGTGAGTGAGGTTGAATCGGCGTAGCCCCACGGTGAAGAAACCTCTGCTGCATTTACGGCCCGCACCCGGACATCATAGACACCGGTGTAGATGCCCTGAATGCTGAAACCCTGTGCGCTGGTGACCGCGACATTTACCCAGTCGCCTTTGTCCTTGCGCCACTGAGCCACGTAGCTGATAGCGCCTTCAACACGGTCCCACGTGACCTGCATTGATGAGACCGACAGACCCTGTTCAACAAAGCTGACTTCGCTGATTGTGATGTTTGCCGGTGCCTTAAGCACGCTAATTGGCGTGACCGTGATTGGCGCTGGCTCAATACGCACGCCATCATCAATGTAGCGGTACTTATTCGGGTCGTGCTGTACACCGGTAATGGTAAACGTGCCGTCGTCGTTCCCGGCTACTGAGGTGACGCGAAAATACTGAATTGCCAGATTATCGCTGTCGATAGCCCACACTGCGCCAGCCACCGGCGTAATGCGGAAGGAAGTATTTACGCTGACCGTTTTCTTATCGGCGCTGATGCTGCCAATTGTCCGGGTCTGCGCGGTACCGTCCGGCAGGTTCACAACCAGCCGGTCACCTGCAGCGTAATCAACAGCACGGTCGAGCGTGATGCTAAGACCATTAACCGAACTGATGCGGCCACCGTTCTGTTTACCGCTGCGGAACGGGTCCGCCACGCCGATTATCTCAGCGGGGATCGGAATGTAACCGTCCAGGCCGACGCCGAATGAAACCGTGCCATCTTTCGCGTTCGACAGAATGGCCCAGCGTCCGCGCCGGTGCGCTTCGCTCTGTGACGTGCAGCCGATGGCCGTCAGGCTCATTTCGCGAACGTCATAACGCTGCACCAGGTCTGAGTCGTAAACGCCTTCTACCGTGTCTGAGTAGTGGTTAACCGGATCGGACCAGCTCACCTGACAGGATGAATAGCGGTTTTTGTAGCTGCCACCGGCATACGTGAACAGGCCGTCGATAACGTTCGCCGCGTGGTAAACGAAATCAACGTCAATGTTGCCGTCTGAATCGACCTGTGGCACGTCTGCATTCACGAAAATCTGGCTGTTACCCCAGAACGTGATGCCCCGGAAAATTGCCGCAATGTCCTTCAGCACGGTATATGCATCCTGCTGGCTCTGTATGAAGACATTACAGGTAAAGCGCGGTTCTGTGCCGCCAGCGCCGTCTGACACCATCTGATCGCAGTACTGCGAAATGCTGTACAGCTCCCACTTATCAATCATCGTGGCATCGACGCGGTTACCCATACCGAATATTTTATCCAGCACCAAATCATAGAAAATCCACGCCGGGTTATCGGTATAGGCATATTTGAAATCACCCTGCCAGGCACCGGCATACGTGCGGGAAACCGGATCATAGGTCGTCGGAACCCGGACAAGTCGCCCTTTTGGCTTGCAGGTGACTTTTGGTGCCTGTCCGCTGAACTGGCTGGCATCAACCTCGATGTAAAGCAGTGCGGTGTTGGGATAGCGAAGTTTGCTGTCGATGACCTCAGCAAAAGAAAATACCTTGAAGGCGTTAACCAGCTTTGAGGATGTCGAGTCAGCGGTGATGCGGCGTACCCGGATGGACCAGCCAGAAGTCGCTTTAGGTAAATCGATACGGTGATCGCGCTGGTATTCAGACGTGGTCTTGCCGTTAAAGCTGCCGTCGACAACTGTAACCCATGAGCTGCCATCTGTAGAAAGGTCAATGGCATACTGCGTCACGGTGCCAACCATGTCGCCATTATCTTTATACTGGTTCTGCACCGGCAGGCTCAGCTTAATACGAATGGCATCAAGCGTCAGATTAGTGAACTGGCGGGTCCAGGCAATGGACTGTGTGACGGCAACTCCCACTGAAAGTTCGTTATCAACTTCAGGCATGCCCTGAATATAGGTCTGATCCTGTGTTCCCCTGCGCCAGTCCCACACGACCCCGGTAAAGTTATAGGTGCCGTCTTCATTCGCCAGCTGCGTATCGTTCAGGTAAATCTGCTGCGCGGTTAAATCGCCCTGAATCTCGCCTTCGGAGATAGCCAGCAGCATTTTCAGCCTGGCAATTGAAAGAAGGTCGTCTGCCTGCTCTACCGGCGTGTGGGCGCTACTCCCGCCACCTTTACTGCCATGGATTACGGCACCTTCGAGAAGTCGCATATTTCACCCATAAAAAAGCCACCCGAAGGTGGCCAGAAAATTAATCGCGAACAGATTACTGCTGATCGCTGGTAAAGCTGCCTGCACTGATGATGGCCCCGCCGATTTCCCGCGTCCCGTAAAGCACCGGTACCGGAAAGCCCATGGCTACTGTATTGACCGGCGCACCGAACGCGTAATTCGGCTTGTTGTCCGTGCTGGATGAGGCACCTACGTTAAGCTTGGGCTGCGGAGTCAGCATCTGCACAACCCCGCCCAGCAGCATACTGATACCAATACTGGTCAGCGCTGTAGTTGCCAGGCCAACTGCGGTAGTGGTACCAATAGCTGCGCCATATGCAGCCAGTGACGCGCCTGCTGTGAAGAATGCGGCCACAATCGCGACGGCACCGATGATGATCTGCAGCGTACCGCCCCGCTTCGACCCCTCCAGAACTGGCTCCATCTGAAACTCGTTCGCGGCTGAGGACATGTCGAACTCCTGCAGGCCGATATTGTCTTTGCCGCTGAAGAAGGCGAACCGGATTCCGTTCAGATGCGCGTTTGACACATACTTTTTGAAACCCGGCACCTGTGAGCACATCGCACGCAGCAGCTCCCGCAAATCCGCCACGTGGAACTGGTGAACCTGACCAAACATTTTTGCCATCCGGCCTTTGAGTCGCATGGTTTTAAGCATCCATCAGCTCCTTTCGGCGCACAATGCGCACGGTACGGTTACGCCAGTATTCGCCATAGGGCACCCGTGTAGACAGGCTCCCGGCGTTATGGTGAAGAATGATGTTGTTACCCAGATAGATTGCGGCATGGTTCGTTACCGGGGAGCTGATGCGCATCATGATCATGTCGCCCTCACGCATCTCTGCTGGCTCAACCTCCACGAACCCCTCTGACTGCCAGTTGTCGTCATACAGGTTTTCTTTGCCGTCCACCCACCACTCATAATCAACAGACCAGTTTTTCAGGGTGATGCCGTGCTCACGCTGGTACCAGTCCATGATGAGTGTCCAGCAGTCATTGCTGCCAATCAGCCAGGGTCGGCCCGTGTAGTCGCGGTCAGTGCGCGGGCTGATGGTACAGAAGTCGCCATCCGGCCACGACATGATCCCCCACTCTACGCCGGAGAAGTCGCACTGAACCCGATCATGCTCTGACGGGATGAGCTGCGGCACGTCCGGGTGCGAATGGATAACCATCAGGATGTCGCCCTGCACTTCCGCTGCCCGCTTATCCTCCGGCGACAGCGTAAAGTGCCCGGTCGGTGCGTCAGCGATATTCCGGCAGGGGATATAGTTCTGGGTCCGGCCTGACTGGATGACCAGCCCGCATGCCTCTTTCGGATATTCAGCGGCGACGTGCTCGCGTATCGCTTCAAGAATTTTTTTACGCATCGTTATTTGCCCTGCAGGTTTGCAGCCGGGAACCCGCCGAACGGCAGTGGCTGGTCATCGCCAAAGCGTGCTTTACAGTCAGCCATACGCCCGCCGCAGACATCTTTTGACGGGTCGCTGGTCGCCGTGCCGTCCTTGGTAAAGTACTGGCTCCCTGCGTAATCGCAGCCCGTGCCGGTGCGGTACCATCCGCGCATGCACCAGGTACAGACCGGCGTTATCTGGCGTGATGGCAGCTGCAGGCTCTGGATGTCAAACGGAGAGCAGAGTTCAAAATCCACCTGAGCACGCGTCTCAGAGGTTTTCGCATTCACATAGAACAGCTGAACGCGCTCCTCCTGCGGATTGGCGTTTGGGTTGCCCGCCGTCCAGTTTGCCGCATCGAGATACTTTGCCAGCGTGGTGTGGATGCGCACCTTGGCCTTAACCATGTCGTCAAACTGCAGGCAGAGCGCGGTGACATAGTTACCCACGTTGCCGACAGAAAGCTTTGGCGTCGGCTGTGAACCGGTACTGCTCATCTCCATGCCGGTCAGCTCATACGGGTGCGGGTCGTACTCATTGCCCTGCCAGATGATTGACGGCAGGTTTTCCGCTGCAAAAGACTGCCAGCCCTCGGTGGGCAGGTTGTAGGCATGGAAACGCAACACGGTATCAAGCCCGAACGCTGTGCCGTCAATTTCAATCAGCTGGACCAGACTCCCCGGCTCCAGCGCCTGAATGTCCTGGTTAAAACTCATTTTTCACCCAATAAAAAAGGGCGCTGAGCGCCCTGTTGTTATCGTGACATGTCACAGTGCGAAAGACTGCTCGAAGGTAAAGCTGATTTCCACGAAATTACCGTTGATGAAGGCGGGCCTGATTGAGTCCGACTTAACGCGGTAAAGCTTTTTCTCTCCCCACGGATTGACCCACCAGCAGGAGGCGGTGACGTGTGCTTTGAGAAATGCCCTGACAGTCGCCATCTCGGCTTTACTGCCGCTGCAGGTAACCGGCCATGACTCGCGCTGGTCGTTGATCCCGGCACCGGCCACCTGTTTATAGCCATCACCGAACTGAGCCTGGAGCGTGGCAACGGTAATCTCTTCCGTCGCCCCCGTTCTGACGCACCAGCTAAAAGTATCAGTCGCCATTTTTCACCATGAATGTTATCCGCCGCGATAAAGTATGCCGCCTGGCAGTATTGCTTTCTTAAGTTCGGCAGACAGAACCGTCTGGATCATGCTCTGCAGCTGTCGGGCAGTATTGGCCGTATTGGCACTGCTGGTTTCACCGGTCCCGCCACCCTCAACCGTAACAGGTGCGCTGACAGAAATAGACGTACCACCACTGCCACCGCCATTGCCTATCGCACGCACACCCAGCGAGCCATCTGCCGCACGCGTCAGCGGCATTATCGCTTCAGGACCGGCCTCGCCCATCAGACCGGCACCCTTGGCGAAGGCAAACAGCGTCGGAGAACTCACAACCGATCCGCTGTACTGGCTCAGGTCATGGGATTCATACACGCCCCCTTTGGCATTAAGCGTCAGGTTATTGTAGGAACCACTGCTGAATGAGTTATTCGCTGTGCCACCGCCAGCCGATGCCGCGCCAGCAGCAGCACCACCAACTGAACTCACCAGTCCGCCAATCAGGTTTACGGCCGCCATCTGCAATGCAACCTTAGCGATCATGCTGAGCACCGAGGATGTCCAGTCTTTCCAGCTGGCTTTGTTCCCCATCAGCATTGACGAAACGTTATCCAGAGCGCTATCCATTGAGCTGCTGACGACGCTTGCCGCCGAGGCTGAATAGTCTGATGACGTGTCCAGCCAGTTCGCCAGGCCGTCACTCACGCCGCCCATCCAGTCAGACTGCATGGCATCCATGCTTTTGTAATAGTCTTCCTGAATTTTCAGGCGGTCGCTCATGGCGCTGCCGATAGCGCTGTTTTCACGTTCATAGAGGGATTTGGTGATATCACCAGACTGATACTGCGTCTGCAGTTCACGCTGCTGATCGAGGTATTCCCGCTCGATGCTCAGGCGTTCCTTCATGCGCTGGCGCTCTTTATCACCCTGACCGGCACCCTGAACGTCAATATTCAGCGATGATTTTGCGTTGCTGTTCTGCGCCTGCAGATTGGCAACGAATGCCGCTATTTTGGCATTTTCCTCATTCGCCTTTTTGACCGCATTAAGCCGGTCAACTTCCTGCGCCAGAAATTCCAGACGCTTCTGCTGTGTGGCGTTAAGCCCCTGCAGTTTTCCGTCAGCAATATCAAACTGGAGTTTCTGCTGTTCGGTCACGACAGCCGTCTTTTTGCCGGTTGTGTCAATCAGCTCTATCTGGCGCATATAACCGCGCTCAGTAGCCTGGAAAGCAGACTCCAGCTTTGCGGCTGCAGTGTCTTTTTTAGCCTTTGGTTGCTTGCCGTTCGTCTCGCCCTTACCAAGCCCGAAGTCCAGCAGTGAAGAAGCTGTTCCCGGCGTGACGTTGGGCGACACTTTGATGTCTTTGGGTTGCTTATTCAGCTCTGTCAGGCGACCGTTAAGCGTGGCAATTTCGTCAGATACCGCTTTAACGCTGTCGTCCTTACCCATAATCCAGCCCAGAAAGGTCTGGCTGCCATCGTACATTCCGTTGCCGCGGCCTTTTGTCGTGCTGTTCAGGTAGTCAATACGGGCCTGAATCTGGTCTGGATTATCCATATCCACGCGATTACCCAGCGCGGCCATCCTGTTACCGGAAGCAGATGCCAGTTTGCCTGCGCCTGCGGCGGCTTTAATCAGCCATCCCGCAAGTTGTGCCACCTGACTGACCAGGTCAGCGATGCCCTGCAGAATCTGCGGATCGGTCAGCACATCATGAATGTCTGACAGAGAGTTATTCAGCGGGCTGAGGTCAACGTGCGCCAGCCCGGCTGCAATCTCCATCTTCAGCCCTCTTACCTGCGCCTCCATATCCTGAAACAGGGTGTTGACCTTAATCAGATCATCAATGGATTGCGGGTCAGGCGCGACGCCATAATCTTTCGCCAGCTGGATGAACTGAGTCAGCTTTGCGTTGTTGTTGTCGAACAGCGGAAGAAGTTTTGAAAGGTCATTACCCAGGCTTTCAAGGATGGTGACTTTGCCTGCGTTGGTGCTGATTTTCCCCAGCGCCTCGCCAATCGCCAGTAACTGTTTGTCCGGTGATACCTTCGACAGCTTGTCGGCTGACAGGCCAAGTGAGTTAAGTGCATCAACGGCTTCGCCTGACTTGTTCAGGACCGCATCACCGATTTTATCGCTGAGGTCTTTGAAGATGTCAGCCATATTGTCACCGGAGATACCGGCTTTCTCTGCTGCGAACTGCCAGGCAAGAAGCTCCTGCGTGGACATCTTCAGCGACTTCGCCCACTGGTCTGTGGCATTCACCTGTTCAGAAGTTGATTTCAGCAAAGCGAAACCGGCTGTACCTGCCGCGAGCGCTGCCGCCTGAACCGCGCCGCCCACCGAGAGCAGTGCGGCAGAGCTGGCAGCGGCGTCCTTCTGGACCTGCTTAGCCCACTTTTCAGAAGCACGCTCGGCCTTATCCATGCCTGAAACGAAGCCACCCACTTTAGCGACCAGGTCAATCGTCAGCGTGCCAAGTGATTTTGAAGCCATAAACTCTCCGTCTGGCGGCCATTATCCCCAGCTGGTCATGGCTTCATTAAGTGAAATCGGCTCATCAGCAGCAGTGACTTTTGTGAAGTGCAGCGTGAAGTCTGTCGGGCTGAACGGCGGCGTTTTCGCATCCCGGTTCACGTTGGCGATGATGCTTGCCACCACCCCTGCGCCCCACTCGGTGCGCATCATGGGGTTCAGGCTTCCGTAGCGTTCCCGGTATTTTGCCCAGAGCTGCGACTCTTTGAAGGTGATCGTTTCACGCGCTTCGGCGATGGTGCGTCCGCCGATGCCGTTGAGGACGAGCTCGCACCAGAATTCGTCTTCGGGGCTGAGCTCGAAGTCTTTCCCAGGTCGTTAACTTCCTGAATGGCCACCAGCAGTGCAATGGTCAGCGCCCCGTCGAGGGAGCCCCGATCAGGATCAGCTTCGCCGGTGATGTCAGCCGGGGTGAAAACGGGCTTGCCGGACTCATCACAGATTGATGCTGCGATGCGGCCTGCCACACCATCCACTTTGCCGCCCATTGCCAGCACATCTGACGTTGCTGTGTGATAGCCCATCGGACGCACATACACGGTCGCGGTAAACTCTTTGTCGCCCTGTTTCCAGCCGATCTCTTTTTCGACCGGACGCCCGGTAAAGGCACCGGCGGTTTTCAGCGTATCGAGTGTCAATTTCATCGTTTATTCCGGTTAATAAATCAGGGGCAGAATCGCCCCTGAAATCAGGCAGAGACAGCGGCTTTAGGCACCCATACAGCAGAGCCAGAGCGCTGAATGGACGCAGAAGAAGAAACGACCGTGTTGGCAGCGAAATCAAAAGGGAAGTCGGAGACATAACCTTTGAACACAAACCATGTGCGGCTGTCAGGCAGTGTCAGCCCATCTACTGCACCGGCAGCGCCATCAGCAGCGGCAGCTGGCGAAGCGGTTCCATCTGACCAGCCGATAGCAAATGTCAGGTCCTGATCATCTTCAGCATCAGAAATAGACAGGTTGTAAAGCATGATGTGACTGGTGTTTTTCGGGTCCGCATTCAGCGTCAGGGATGCCGCACCCGGCGTGCGCAGACCACGCTTATAGGTCCGATCGAGTCGCTCAGAAAGGCAGGTGTCTTCAATCTGGTCAGCAGGGTTGCTGCCGGGTGAAAATGCAGTAATACACTCAATTTCGCTCACCGCGCCTTTTGCGAGCACAAAAAGCTGTGTGCCTTGCGTCAGTACAGACATCATTATCTCCGGTTATAAAAAAACCGGCACAGGGCCGGTGGGTGAATAGTTCAGTCAGCGCGGCACTATCCAGTCAACATCGAATGAGTATCGGTATCGCCTGGTTATATTGTCGCGGATTTGATCGCCCCATCGGGTGATGTAGGCGTGGGGTTCTATGGCATCACGCAGCGCTGCGGCCACAGCAATCGCTTCTTCAGGTGTGTCAGCATAAACATCAACCTGAAGCGTGAACGTATCCGTATCAGGGCGCTGAGCCAGGTAATTTTCCGGCTCACCAGTAATGTTCTGCCAGACAGCATAGGGATAAGTGACATCGTCATCCTGCTGACCAAAGGGATACAGGCGCAGGCTTTCACCACCAATCAAAGAATTAACTTCAGGACTGGCGCTGCAGACGGGAAAAATGGGTGCTATCACGGTGACTGCCCCTTCTTACGGGCGCGTTTAATTGCCCGGTCAATTGCCAGTTCGTACTCGGTGCCAAAGGTGTTAACGACCTGATCGATACTGCTTTCGGCAGCAGGGCGCATGAATGGCTGCGCCTTCATTTTTTCCGTGCCGAACTCAAGCAGCCGCCAGTGGGGTGTAGGTGCATTCACGCTTTTGTCGGGGTGTTTTTGCAGAACCGCGCCGTGCGCAACGCCAATGCGAAACCCGAGGTTTCCCGTCTGTTTGAACAGCCTTCCGTTCCAGCGAAGCGCAACGTTATTCGCGATACTCCTTCCCGTTGACACATCATCCAGCTGACGGGCATTGGCTCTGGCTTTGTCAGCAATAACATTTCCGGCACGGCGCAGCGCGGCCCTGCCACCCTTTCGCCTGAGGTCATCGCTGATTTCACCCAGCTTGCCCAGCAGTGAATCCATGCCCGTCAGGTTAAAATCAATGCCATCAGCCATCATTGACGCCCTCTGAGCACGGAAGAGTCAGGTAATCACGACCGCTTTTATCGTCAGCCAGAACACCCTCAATGTTAAAGATTTTCCCGCCGTAAACGATGCGATGCTTTGGTGTCACATCGCTTCGAAAGCGAATGGTGATACGTGTGGTTACTTCACTCTGTGTGGCCTGTGCCGCGACAAACTCCCGTGCAGACAGCGGGGCAACCTCCGCCCACAGCTTTGCGGTTTCCTGCCAGGAATTAACGACAGCGCCCGTTGAAGGGTTCTGGGTTTTGACAGGCTTCTGGAGCGAGACGCGGTGACGTAATTTTCCGGCCTGCATAATTACCCCTTAGCCGCTCCGCTAAGATATGTCGGCGCGGGCATGTCATCCTCAGAAACGTCAATGACTGACTGATAAACCACGGCAGCAAGCGCCTCGTTTGATTCAGCCAGGCGGTTTATTGCTTCGCTCTGAGACTTCATCCCCTCCGCTACCTGATGAAGACTCTCTGCCAGCTTCTCCAGCGTGGTCGCCAGCAGACTTTCCTGTAATTCTTTCATTAGCAAGTGCCACCATTTTTTTAAGCCATTCGCGGCGCTTCTGGCATCCTGAGCAGGCCATCAGTGCCACTTACGGTGCCGGTATAACAACGCCTCCACACCCAGCGGAAGCTCAGTTGCAATCGTTCCCGTCACAACTGATTCACGGTTTGAGTAGTAATGTCCGATAAGCAGCAGCATCGCCTGCCATATTCCGGAAGAAAAAAGAACCTCTCGCGGAGGCTCTTCGTTCTCTTCAGGAGGCGTAAGCTGTTCGACCAGGGTGCCGTCACAGTAATGCTCGACGAAGTCAACTGACGCTGCGGCATACCCCTTAATCAGGTCGTCTTCGTCGTCGTGATCAACTCTCAGGTGTGACTTTATCAGCGCCACCTGCTGCGGGCTTATTTCCACCTTTCACCACCTTTTTTGCAGGTCTGGAGGAATTCTCATCTGATGAGGCATCTTCCAGCGCTTCAGCCAGGTGCAGCCCGACCAGAGCCTCACCGGTTTCTTTTTTAACCACCTTAATCTCGCCCTGAGAAACAGTGCCGAGATGAAAGTGTGAAAATGTACGCAGGGCTTTAATCTTCATGGCTTGAAACGCGGCCATTGCTGACCGCGCCCTTCAGTTATGAGCCAGAGGCAACCGCAATGTCGCCGGTAACAATGGCTGCAGGACGGTAGTGAGCAAGGGCCAGACGCTCTTCACACAGAATGGTCAGCATATTTTTCACGAAGTTATCGCGATCCTGATTGCTGATTTCAACGGTAGCGTCCATACGGTCCCACACCTGAGAAGCTAGGCCAAACGCACCAACCGTGAACTTACCTGCTGCCTGAGCAGTCGTTGAAACAACCGGCAGACCCCACAGCACTTTCGAAGCGAAAGCCTGCGGACCGCCGAGAATGTAGTTGCCGTTGGCATCCTTCAGCAGCGCGATGCGGTGCCAGTCAGCCGGGTTAAGTACAATACCGTCCGCTTCAAACTCGCTCAGCGACACCTGATAGATAGCATGCGCCAGAACGTCAGCCCCGGTGTCACCGGTGGCATTGAGTGCCGCTTCGTAGTCGTTAGCGACCACGTTCAGACCTTGGAGATTGTCACCGGTGCCGTCACCGTTGAGCATCTGGTTCTCTTCCACCAGCGCCAGACCGTACATCATGCGGGAGTTGATGTAAGACTGCAGGGCTGGCGCGTCATCCATAATCTGACGTGATGCCTGAATCCAGTGCGCGATGGTTTTTACGTTCGCGGTTTCTTTAGTGAAGGTGATGTTGCTCTCAGGCTTCAGCGTACCTTCAGCTACAGGCGCAGCCGCATTGGTGAATACGTTCTCACGGACATATTCAAGGGCATTGCTGGAGATGCGGCCCTGTGACAGCAGGTCACGAACGGTCAGACGACGCAGGCCAGGCATAAGAATGCCCGGATTCTGCTGTGGCAGAACGAGGCTACCGGCAGAGGTGCTGCCGGAACCGATCGCCTTATCAAAGCTGGTCACTTTTGCTTTGGTACGTGAGCCATCCCAGCCTTTGATAAGGTCTTCAGAGACACGCTCGGCAAATGACTTCTGAGCGGTCTGATCGGGTGAGTTGCCTGCCAGCTTCTGCTCAAGATCAAACAGGCGGGTACCAGTGGTCTTCAGCTCGTCCTGTGCCTTTGCCAGGTCAGTCTGAAGCTGCTGGTTAATCTGGCCGTTTTCGTTGATGGATTTACGCTGTTCTTCGACGAGCTGTTTCACTTCTTTCTGTGAATTCTCAATCGCTTTTTCAAGGGTGGCTAATTCAGACATGTAATGCTCCGTTATGCGTCCCGCAGGTTAGCGGCAAAGGAAGTTATGCGCTGTGCAAGCGCGTCAATGTCGCCGCTATCGGACTCGCTCCGACCTGCGGACTTAACACTGGCAAGAAATGCCTGTGCTTCTGCACGCGAAAGCCCTGCTGAATCCCTCAGGAAAGCTTCCGCGTCTCGAATGGTTTTGATTGTTTCGATGCTCTTCATGGCAGACACGCCAGCAAGCTCGTTAGCCGGGAAGGTGCAGACACTGATCTCCCGCAGATAGGAGATATTTTTGAAAATCATCCCCGTTGTGCCGATGCTGTAATCGTCTTTTGATACGGAAAATCCGACTGACATACCTTCAACGGTGCCGTGCTGCATCGCGGCTTTGAGATCAGATGAAGCGCTCAGGCCCGGCGTTAACTGACCCCGGACAAAAAGCCCTTTTTCATCTTCTTCCAGCGTCTCCCACTTACCAACCGGCACTTCAAAAGTCCGGTGATTAAAGAACATCGCCACCTTGCGGCTTTGCGTGGCCAGCGTGTTTTTAAACGCGCCGGGAAGAATAATGTCGCCGTCAGAATCAGTGTTGTTAAATACAGAGGCGTAGCCTTCAAAGATTCCCTGACTGCCATCGCCCGCAAATTTGATTTCCGCCTGGTTAAAGGACAGCGTTTTCTGGATATCCGGCATTTAAGCCCCCATAAAAATTAAGCCCCGTCAGTGCGGGGCTTAGTGTTTGTGCCGAGGTCGGTAATGGGTATATTTTGTGACTGACGGGTTGCCACATCGCCTCCGGGGAGAGGCGGCAGGTTGTCCAGCCTTCGAACTTCGTTCACCGTGCGGATACCGGTATTAACCATGATCTGCATAAAGGTGGCGCGACTGGCAGAATCACCGCGTAGCAGGCCATCCAGATTGTGCTCGGCATGAATCCTGCCCTGCTCAGCATCTTTGACCAGCCATCGCTCAATGCTGTATTCCCAGCGATCCAGATAGGGTTTCAGCGTGTACTGCAGAAACCCCAGATTCTGCTGCTCAATCCCGCTGCCCCACGAGGTGGATTTATCAACATCCCCGACCAGATGCGGGGGGACGCCGTAAAATCGCGCCAGCTCAGCCACCTGAAACTTACGTGCCGCCAGAATTTCTGAGTCCTGAGGAGAAACGCCAATAGGCTGCGTGGTAAAGCCACTTTCCAGAATCCAGAGGCGCTTTTTAACCGGGCCACCAGCGATCTCTTTAAAGTTTTCCTCCAGCTGCCCGCGCTGCTCTTTGGTCAGCACCCTACCGTCAGTCATCAGTATCTGCGGAGACTTGGCACCATTGGCGAAGAACTCACGCTGATTATCTTCCATCGCGATTGCAACGCCGGCAGATTTCGCACTGAAGGCCAGAGGCGACAGGCCAACCAGACCGTTGAAGCCAAAACCTTTCAGATGGAAGATTTCTTTAGTCCTGAACTCGGCATATTCACTGTCACGCTTGTAACGGTAAATAACGGTTTTACCGTTATCGCTCAGGCGCACATCCATATTGGCACTCATCAGCGGAACCATGCTGATCACATCGCCCACACTGTTTCGCTCAACATGCGCGTAGGCATTTCCATACGCGCAGAGCTGCATTGTCATGGCCTCGCGAAACTCAAGCGCCGTCATGAAGTTGTTGGGCCTGAATCTCAGCAGTAGCGCCAGCGGGTTGTCATTTCCGACCTTCTTTCGCTGGTCGCTCACCGTTTCGAATACGTCCAGAGGGAGGGATGCCGTTACTGTGGAAATTAAGCGGATGCAGGCCCACACGGTGCTGATCTGCATATTGCGTTCGTCGGTAACAACAGAATCCCCCACCAAGCCGTGTGCGGACGTTCCTGCCATCTGTGAACCACTGTCTGGCGTCACCAGGCGTCCACCTGTCAGGATGGAGGCCATGCGCGCCCAGAAAGGCGACCTCGTTCGCAGGTCAATGCTGTAATCGGTATCTGCCATTTTAAACGCTCAAAAAGTTATAGATGAAGTCGTCAACGTCGCCCTGCTCTTCCACCTCATCACTGTTCTGCGCACCAATCGACATTGCCAGCGCAACCATGCCGTCAATTCTTCCGCTGGATTTACCCTTAACAAACTTACGGTTGCCTGCGGGATCGGTGATGACAGTTGCGTTTTTGGCGCACATTTCCAGAATCGGGTGGTTACCATGCTTCAGCTGAGCACCAAGAAGTTTTGTTTCCAGTTCACGCAGCGCGGGAGACATAGAAACAAACCCCTGACCAAACTCCACAAATCGCTCAAGTTCAGATTCGGTAAACCCGGCATCAATCAGGTGCGGACGAAGGAAACGCATGTTGTAGCGGTCAAAAGCGATTGCCCTGACGTTGCAGTTGTCAAAAAGCTTTCTCAGCTCTTTAGCGATAAAGGCATACTCAATAGCCTTACCCGGTGTCGTGTTCAGGTAGCCCTGTTTCGCCCATATATCGTATGGCACGCGGTCGTTTCGGGCTTTGTCAGCCAGCCCTTCAGCAGGGAGCCAGAACTTACTGTGGACATCACCTTTGGCTGAAGTCAGTACCAGCGCCGTCAGGTCAGACACGCTCGACAGGTCCAGGCCGCCCCAGACGGTGACCCCGCTCAGATCATCCGGCTCTTCTTTGTTCATGTGCCAGACGGTCTGGCTGACAAAGGGGCTTTTAGCCTCGACACGCCGGTTGAGTACGAGGTTTTCAAATTCAGCCTGTCGTGACGGCAGGCGTTTGGCACTTGCGGCCATGTCCAGCACTTCCTGCTGATTCATGAAGACATCAAAGGCAGGATTGGCTAAGCGGATTGCCTCAACTGAGAACGGGTCGATATCCTCGGGCGCGGTATCCATCCTGACTACGGTCCGCGGGTCAGCGCCGGTCAGTCCGTCGTCAATCAGCAGGCTGAGCAGATCACTGGCGTCCGGTGCCTGCGTACTGATAATGATGGATATAGGGTTTTCCTGTGCAGCTGTAGCGGTTTCCAGTGCCTCATATAGAGGGTCACGCGGACCACGAACCTGACCCAGCTCATCGTGTGCAACGAAACGCGGCGAAAAGCCGTATGCCGTGGTTGCCTCTGCGCTGAGTGCGCGATAATAGGAACCGAGGTCCGGGCAGTGAATCTCTTTTGCTGAGTCTTTTATGGCAACGTACTGCATGAGCGTGGGGTTCATGCGACACATTTTTGAGGCCAGATTGAACAGGATTGCCGCCTGATCGCGGGAACGGGCTGCAGAATAAAGCTGTGAGTTGTGCGCCGCCTCCGGACCCACCAGGTAGAGGAGCATCAGCATGGCAGTTTCAACAGTTTTGGCGTTCTTACGCCCTCTGGTGATAATGCCGCGCCGGGTACCGTGAACGTTATCGAAAATCGCCCTGAAGTCATCTTTCATAAAAGGGGCCATCTTCAGCGGCTGACCTACAAACTTTCCTTCAGGGATAAGGATGTGCTTTTCACACCAGGCAATATTTCTTTCAGCTCTTGTCAGAGTTTTTTTAACCATCAGCTAAGAGCCTCAGTCAATCTCCCAGGGCTTTTTATCTCGCGCAAGATTGTTGTTTGCGCGGCCCACCGTTTTAGGATCAGCGGTTGCCTGCCGGGTAATTCTGAGCCGGGTTGCCAGTGATGATGCAGAGCGGACTTCTCGTTCACGCATGGTCAGCAGTTTGTCATAGCGCTTCAGCCCATCCTCACGTGACAACCAGCTCAGCTCAAATTCTTCAATCTGCATTGTCAGCAATCGCGACTGAACAACATGACGGCAATACATCTCCATCATGTCGCGGTGTGTTTCTGTGAACGAACTTGCCGGGTTGTCATTCACCAGCCGTACCCACACGCTAATCTCGGGATCGCTGAGATGTATTGAGGGCTGCAACCTGCTTTCAGCCAGAGCTGGCAGCGAGACAGCAGACGTCGCAGCCAGAGACTTTCTGCCTCGCTGTGCCATTACTTTTTCCTTTTTTTCTGGACGTTTTTAAAAAAGAAACTGAGGGCGCGGTCTTTAAGATTTTGCTGCCAGAGTTTTGCCCCTCCCCCCGTGACTGCCACAAAGATAATGATAATTGTTATCAAATGGGCATCGGCGCACCATAAGTGGTGCCTTCTGATGACTTCAAATGATATTGATTATCACTTCTCGATGATTTGCAGGTTCTCGCGTGACAGGCTGGCAGGAATCAGGTTCTTGCCGATACCAATCGGGATCGACATGCTGACCGATGGCATGGTTTCGCCCACTTCATGACTGAAACCGATGGCAGTAACCGAATTAAACTGAATGCCATCAATACTGAATTCAATCAGCTTGCCGTCTCTATATTCAATCTTGAGGTCTTTCATTAGTTTCTCCCGTTACCAGATAACGCGGCCATCATCGTCGAACTCAGTCACTGTCCCACCATTCTCCAGACGCTGCTTCACGGAGTCATGACAGCGCTTGCAAAGTGACTGGAGATTGTCGGGATCGTGGAACAACGCAACATCGCCTTTGTGCGGCGTGATGTGGTCAACAATAGATGCTGAGATAACCTGATTGCGCCTAAGGTGGAACTCGCATAGCGGTTGCTTCTGGAGTTGGTAATATCGAAGACGATACCATCGCTTAGAGTTGTAGAGGTTGTGCCAAGGGGAATTGCTAGCCATTCAGCATTCCTGCTGGTGTAGTTAATTTTACCTTCGGTATGTATCGAGCCTTTAGCCGAGTATTCATACAACTTGAGCCACACTACAAACTATCGATAAAATTTTAAAGCAAAAAAAACCGCCTAAGCGGTTTTATGAAGGTGTAGATCCTAGATTTTTAGACCAATCATCCAAAAATGTGCCTAAATCTCTTAATTTGTATGTTAATGATTTAGGGGATGTTGGAGGATGCGTTGATTCAAATCTTAAGAAAACATGCTCGATCGCTGAAGAACATTTTTCCATGGCTTCTTGCGCCTTTACAGCCGAATCTTTGACGTCTAACTGATGAACTTTTTCACAATCTAAAGTGCATTTATCATTAATTTCTGCCAAAAGTGAATCTTCAACCTCAACGCCCCTGTGCTTCAAAAACTGAAAAAAATTTGAAGCTTGCTTTAGCTTTGCGGAAATATTTAGCGTATATAGCTGAATACTCAAATCTTTTTTCTCTTCCTCGGCAGTATCTGAAAGCCAAAAGTTGACTGCCGAGTCCGATATTGAACTTAATGTGCTAATTGTATTATCAATCAGAGACTTGGTCTCTGATCGGGTTGCTAACCTTTTAGCATTATAATAAACAACCCGCCATCCAATCAACACCAAGACAATACTGATTACGCTCAAAATCCATACATACTGAGTCATAAAAATTATTTCTTCTCCGGCTGCGCTATGTCTATATACCTGGATATTTGTGTTAAATAGAATGGAACGTCGCTTTTAATAACCAATCTTTTTTTTATATTATGCTTGTCTAAACCTTCTTTACGCACAAGACCACCAAAAGCTTCTTCTAAAAAAGAAGAGCCTATACCAAAAGCTATGCCTGAAAAATCAATCATCACGTTTTCGTTATTTTCCGTGAATGCAGGAACAAGCAAGTCCTGTCTGAATTTTTCAGCACTGTATGGACTATCACTAACGTAACGTCCGAACGGGGTTTTAGAAAAATCCCTAGCAATGTTAATCTCAGTCATCGTTCTCACTCCTAGGCACTAGACTCCACTCAACCAAGGTACCTTGAATGTGCTCACTTACAGGTTCACAGTTTAAAGCTTGCTGCACTGAAGTATAAATGTACTTAGCATTTCCGGTAAAAATCAGCAAAACCTCAGACTCGCCACTGTCCGATCGGATAGGCCTTTTCATGTCTTCCGAACCATTGCCACGGCCTGCGTTTCTAAATCTTGACTCACCTTCAGTTAGGGCAGTGAGTACACAATTTAGTTCACTCATCTGGCTAAAAGATATGTCGCCTCGTTGAAAAGATCTGCCAAGCCCAATGCCTACATCATAGATAATGAAAGTTACAATATTTTTTTTGGGGTCATACCACGAGCACTGCCACCATCTTTTGCCCCCTAACTCCTCCGTTTGTACTGCATAGGCTGCATCTTCATATGCATGATGCGAAACGTTCAACATAGCTTCACTTACGGCTGAAGTAAGCAGACGAAGTTGCACATCGTTTAGCGGAGCGTGTTTATAAAGCGTTACCACAGTCCCTACAACCTGCCCATAAGGTTCTACTGCAGACTGATAGATTGCTTCATCGGTCGTTAACTCATTAAGCTTTTGCTCTTCCCCAGCAAGAAGAGCTTTAGCTAAACCGGTTCTTATGACATATCCATAGCCACTTTCATTAGTTTTACGATTAGGCCATTTGAAACGAAAAAATTGTGGATTTTTTGTCCGCAGTTGAATTCTATTGATTTTGGCGAAGAGCATGACTGATGCTGCTGCGCCAATGTATTGGCAGCTTGTAAAATCGATCTGAGCATTTTTAGCGCCATTCAGAAAGATAGCATCGATATCATTTAAAAATTTTATTGTGGTTTTTCTTAACCCATCACTGTAAACACACAGTTTTGAGGGCGCTTTCATGATGAGCATTGCTTTAGCCTAACATTATGAATAGATTGATTTAATCATATTATCGGCAATTTGAACAGATGCTTTAAATAACCAGCGGAATGTTTTTAAAATTTACTACAACCTTCTGATATAACTATAGATTATAGATTTTTAATGCTCGCTTGATTCCTCTACCAAAACGTCATCTCATTTCCCTGATGCGATGCGTCGGATAGCAGCGCGGTCAATGTTGCACTGCCCCAAAGCGCCATATAACTCAGCGTTAAGACTTACGCTGTCACCGAACGTCATATCCTGTGACGGCGCTGGTACGTCAATCTGACTGGTCAGTTCAGCCGGAAGGCTTAGCTGAGGCTGCTTTACTGTCCGGTACTCCACCAGCTGCTTTTGCTGCGTCTCGCAGCCTGTCAGCAGCATCAGGGGGAACAGGAGCAACAGCACACTTGTCCGCCGCAAGGTAACGCTTAATTTCATTCTGTAGTTTCCGGTTCTGCTGGGCTGTTACGGCACGCTGCTCTGCGACCTGACTCATTACATCGTTTTGCTGCTTAACGGCTGTTACCAGCTCAGTGACACTTGATGCCAGGCCATCGTTCTTGGAGCGCAGATCGTTAATCTGCTCGTCTTTGCTGTTTGCCAGCTTCTCAAGCCTATCGTTTGTTGCTTTCAGCTGTGAGTTGCTGGCGTTCAGCCCCCACAGCGCCACGCAGATAAGACCAATGATGACCAGCCCTGAATTGTTTCGGATAAAGCCGATTACGTTGAACATAGAATCCCCTTAGATTTTGATAAGCGGGATTTCCGGTCGTCCAGACCATTGGTGCCACCGTTAATGATTCTGGTGATGCGGATAACATCATCAGAGTCAGCCAGCTCGTTAAGGCCGTTATTCTTCCACCATGCCGCTGCAGACATCGCAGCAAAGCGGTAGCCCAGTAACAAATCCGGATTAACCACCACATCAGCGCTCAACTGTTTCACCAGTGCTGCATAATTCGCCTTACCTGTGATCTGAATCAGGCCACGACCGCGATAGCGGTACCCATCCCCCGAAGCAATATCACCATTGCCATTACGGTTTGCGTAAATAATGCTGGCGATCATCTTCTGGTTAGCCGCATGCATCGCATTACGACCAAAGGCGCGGGCCTGCTCAGCGGTAATACGTTTGCCAAACATGGCAGTCAGTGCGTTCTCGCTGTAGTTCAGTCCCTCTTCAACCTTCAGGAACCCGGCTGATTCATGCCCTGTCTGCGCCAGAAAGTGAGCCTGCCGCAATGGCGTGCTTATCTGGAACGCTGAGAGGCTTGCCGCTATATGAGGAAACCAGGCATCACGCAGCGCATTGCTTACGCCGGTGGCACGCTGAAAACTACTGGCTGTCAGCATTATTGTCTCCCAGTCGCTTATCTATCTGGCGGCGTATCTTCGTTGACACGTAGTCAACACCCAAGAACCCAAGGAAGACTGCAGCGACCCGCGTAATATCTTCACTGAAGTGCCAGTTAAACACCGACCCAATTACCTGCAGGCTCGGCTGAAGGAAGAAGGCAAAGACGCTGCACATCGCTGCATCAAGCAGGCGGCGTGACCATGCGTCTTTGCCAACGTAAGTGGCTCTGAGAATCGCCATGACTCCGGCCAGACCCGCATAGCCGGTTTCGTTTTTGTGGACGTAAAGCCAGGCAATCAGGCTTGCCCAGAACCCAACGTCTTTGTCCGGCATGCGTTTCATCCTCACCTCCGTTGATTGGCAGGTGCTGTCGGTAGTCAGAAGGAAATTGCGCAACACCACGGCGTCAAAAGTTTGTGTGGAGACTGATTGGCGTGCGCAAAAACGAAAAAGGCCCACCGAAGTGAGCCTTTAAATTTATTATTTGATGCTTGTCAGGCAGCGACTAATTCAAGCCGCTTACCCAGCGCATTCAGCGCTTTTTGAACCGTATCTATTTTGGTCGAGTGGTGCAGATCGAAGATGCGCGTCACTTCCTGCTTTTTAACTCCCATGCGTGAAGCCAGCTCAACCTGAGTTAAGCCGGAAGCAAGGAAAGCATTCAGCAATAGCACCTTTGCCGACACACTCGCCGGAACCTCTACAAAATCGCCGGTAATCGGACTTGGTGCCGGGACTGGCTGGTTATCTTCAAAATAGAAATCAAATGAAGTGACCAGCGCATCCAGCCCCATCTGTAACGCTTCCTCACGCGTATCGCCCTGAGTAAGCGCCTCCGGTATATCCGGGAACGAAACCACATATCCGCCGTCGCACGGCTCAAGATTAATCGGGTATCGCATATCGTCTTAGTGAAACTTCGCGAGAACCAGCCCCGGAGGGCTGGTTAATTATTTCAGGCCTAACTGCTTCATTATGGCCTTTCGCAGTGGTTCTTTTAACTCAGCGCCGGGATGCCTCGGCATTACACTTCGCTTCCCGTTGTATCTCAGCTTCAGATGGTTAGTACCGTTTGAAACTTCGACTCCCTGAGATTCAAGCCACCGCCTGAACTCGCTCTGCTTCACTACTCCTCCTGTCTGTTGAACATGGAACCATAGTAATCATTTATGCTTACCACGTCAACATTTTTGTTTACTCAGGAGCGAAATAAATACATTTCTTGAAATAGGACCCTGACGCGAAAGCGGTAACTGCCTTGCCCGTCGGCAACAGGGTTAATCTGCCCATACCCTATAGGGGATAAGAGTATGCCTATCCCTTTCAGGGTATATTTCAAATAAAAAACGCCTCCAAGCTGGTGAGGCCCGAGGCGCTTTGACATCCACATTTGGAACTGACTTTTAGCAGATAAGCTGCACTGCTTGGTAATCGACCTTATCAGATTACTAAGGAAAATGCGGACCGCGTTAGAGGTTTTTTAATATTTTTTTTCGGCGTCAGTTCGTCGTCCATATCAAGCCGCACATCCAGCATTGCCAGACATCCCTCAATAAAGCCTTCGGCCATCTGGATTTCAATTCTGACAATCTTTTCATCACGCTTAGCCTGCTTAGCCAGGGTGCGCTTTGAGATATTGAAAAAGTAATGCAGCACAATGATCGCATGTTCATCCGGGCGCTTAGCTTTAAGCCGTGACAGGCAACCTTCAATAATCAGTCCGTCGCCATCGCTACATGTCAGCGTTAATTTTGAGTCCTGTAGCAGCAGCCCTTTAAATCCAGCTGCGATTGCAGAGTAATCGACACCGCTGCTGTCTGATTTAGCCCATCCCGCCCAACGCTCTAATACCTGTGACATGTCACGCATATTTAATCCTCTCCACACACTTTATTTTTTGTCTGTCCCGATAACTCCGACTGCAATCGCGAAATCAAGGAACCTGAATAACAGCTCAACCTGGCTGCCATATTTTGCTTCAAACGCTTTCATATCCCGGTGCAGTTCATCGTGATGCGCTCTGCATAGCGGTATCACAAATAAATCATGCGCCTTCGTTCCCATCCCCCCTTGTCCATGTCCGATGATGTGATGAGGATCGTCAGCCTGCACGCCGCAACATGCACACGTCTGCGATTTTACCCATCTTGTGTATTTCTCACTTTCCCAGCGCTTACGCTTGGGACGCTTCATGAATGATTCTGGTGATTCCGGGTCGGTGCGCAGGTCGATTATCTTTTTGACCAACTGAGCAGCATCCTGAATCACCTCACGCGCCGGTCGCGCTGGAACAATACGTGCTTCTTTCAGCTCACTGCTCTGGATAGTCTCTTTCGGCATACGCAGAACGCGACGGGCCGGTGCTTCTGGTATCAGGTCAATCACATCATTCAGGGTTGCCCACCAGCACAGTTCAGGAAGGGTAAGCTGGTGGTCACCAGGTAACGCCATCTGGTTACAGGCGGCTCTGATTATCCAGAGAGCAGTGTTACCTTTCGCGATACTCTCAACCTTGCCGGGAACACCATTTTCCCTGAACTCATTATCGTGGCTGTAGCAAAGAGACACCAGGCCGTTTTCAGTTTCTGACACAGTAAATTCATGATGATGCCAAACGTCCAGCTTATCCCGCTCCCACTGGCAACAGTTGAAAGACTGGACGAAGGATGCCAGCGCATTTGGCCCACCAGCGGCCTTAATCACGCGATCATGACTAAAGAAGGGAATCAGTGAGGATTCATCAAGTAACGGCTGTGTCCCATCATTCAAGCGGCCTGATGGAAGGTCTGCCATATCCATTGTCGGTGTGCTGATCACCACCCTGCCCTTAAACAGCTTCAACAGGTCTGGTCCTGGCTTCAGCAACACAATTCCGGTGCGCGGTGCTACCTCTGGCGTTAGTAATGCTCTCATGCTGCCACCACTTCAAAAGGCGTGATCGTTACTTCGGTCTTACCCTTCTTCGTCGTTGCGCCCCACTCTACCGAGAAGCGCTTTATTTGGCTGTCGTCGCCCCACACACCCGCATGAGTAAGGCTATCGAATAATGCTTTGAGATAATTATCAAGATCACGCTGGCGCTTGTCTGGCGGGAACAGCAAAACATTTACCTCAACATTCACTGTAATCAGCTGAGGTCGGCGTTTAAGTTGCTCCATGACGGCTGCAAGCGCATTGGAGCGGAAACAGCGCCCGGAGGCGCTGATCAATACTCCCTTTCTGGTATTACGCCAGTACGTGTTAACGCTTGGCGGGAACGGGAGCGTTAACTTCATGCCGCGCTCTCTCCTACATCCGGAATTGTCATCTTCCCGGCCTCTTCACGAACCGCCTGACGCAGCATGCGGATGTTTGACCAGCAATCACGGTCGGTCTGCTCCACCAGCGCGATAAACTCCTGAACCGTGCACGGCTTGTCCTGGCGAACTTCAGACAACACCGCTGAGAAGCGCATCAGTTGCTCTGTTGCAACCCCTGAATCATCGTGCTGCTCTGACAGCCACAACTTCAGTTCAAGATCGTCCTGGTGCTGTTTGATGAGGCGCACTGCACTGGCAACCGTCTCTGCCGGAACTGTCACACAAGTAGGGTTCTCAACAGAGTCTGCCGCCCATGTATGCGCCCACTTGGATTCGCTGTAGGTGTACTCAGCCTTCATTTTGAACGCGGCCTGAACGCAGGCCCACACCTCAACGCCGCTTTTCTCAAGGATTTCGTGCTTCAGCAATGGCAGGTCATCGCCATAATCTTTTTCAGGCTGGACCGATTCCTGGCTATCAGCCTTCAGGTGCTCACGCGGCTCACCGTCTTTAGGTTCGGGCCAGTCACGGGCCTTGTTGACACTAAGCTTCAATTCCATCGCGGCATTGAGCTCTTCTTCAGTGATACCGGCACGGCGCATGGCGTCCCACAGCAGAAACTGAAGGTCAGCCCATTCGGACAGATCATCAGGTGCTTCAGCAGCTTCCATCGCCTCTTTTGCCAGGTGCTTCAGAGGACCAACCGGACCTACATCGCCGAACGTTTCCTGTGACCACGCCGCATGCTCCGCCCGGATTTTTTCACGCTGTTTTGAAGGTGATACGATAGCTGCAGAACGGGTCAGCTTCTTCTTCCCAGCCGCTTTAGCCTTCTGCATCTGCTCCTGTGCGACGGATGAGGCTTTCACACCATGTTCCCGCTGCAGGGCTACTGCTGTGGTCGCGGCCACTTCGCCTGACTTCACCATCTCAATCAGCGGTGCGCCAACCGTCAGCAGCTGCAGGTGCTGTTCAACATCGGTGACCGAACGTTTCACCTTGGCAGCAATCTCCGCTGGCTCCAAGCCCTGATTAACCAGGCGCTGGTATGCTGCTGCACGTTCCAGCGGCAACAGAGCACGGCCCTGACTGCTGGTGACCATGAACGCCACGCTGTCTGCTTCGCTACCAACGAAGTCCTTACATTCAAGGCGCAGCGTGTAGCCTGCTTCCTGTGCCAGCTTCGCACCGTAGTAGCGGTGATGGCCGTCGATGATCTTAATGCCCTTTTCAGTGACCCTGACAGCCAGCGGAGGCACGTGCTCACCAGCGATAAAGGCGTCGCGGAATTCCTCGACATGGGTCTGGTCAATATCACGAATGTTGTAATTAGTTTCGACATAGAGCTCATCAACGCCCAGCAGGTAGGTTTTGCGGGTGGTGATATCGGTGTCGCTGTTTTTCTTATCGTCGTAAATGCGCGCTAAAGTACTCATGCTGTGGTCAGCTCCCATGTCAGGACAAAAATCAGGGCGGCAATCATCATTACTGCAGTGGGAATGGCCCGGTAGAAAATCTCATTGCGTTGGTAGTGGCTCTTCAGGTGCGCTTTCATAACAAATCCCTGTTAACACTGGCTGAAATGATGCGGCCGGTATCAAGTCCGCCATAGCTGCCACAGTTGAGTGAGCCCTTCACGGCGCAGCGGTCGCAGTTCTCTTTGGCTTCGTTACGTGATGCATCAAACTTCGCCACCATCATCGCTTCACGCCATACCTGTGCAGCTCGCAGCCAGAACCCCTTCGCCTCAAGTTCGCTGGCCTGCTTCGCCAGGCGGGCAAATTTCTCGCTCTCAACCGGCAAGGGGTCAGTGTTGATCGAGTAGCTCCAGTCGCTGGCCCGCTTCAGCAGTCCCTTAGTGAACAGCGGTTTGATAAAGCGCTTCACCGAGGTTTCATGCAGGCCAGTGAACTTGCAGAGTTCGCGAACCTTCAGCGGACCATTGAGGGTAATCAGTTCAAGAATTTTTGATTCGTGATTGATCATCGTTCTATCCCCTTAAGCGCCGCGAAAGCCGTCAGGCGTTGATGTGTCTACCTGAGAAACAGCCATCACATCACGCTGCCATTTGCCGTTAACGCACCGTGGGCGACCAGCCTTGTCCCACTTCTGAGCAGAACTCAGATAGCCAGGGAATTTGCCCGGGCGGAAAATTGTTTCAGGTCGGACGTACTCACACATTTTTGAGTCTTCAGACCACTTAGCGATTGAGTAGTCCACAGTGAGGATCAACTCATCAGCAGTAAAATCTTCAGCCAGGCGGCCGCGAATTGGTGCCAGTGAGGATTTTGATTTCTGAAAGCGCATACCAGCTGCGCGGTTCAGGTGTTCAAGCACACTGAAAGCAGCCTGATTTGCATCAGAGGCATGGTCGGGTTGCCCCGCAACCTGACAAGAAGGGGTTGTTGTAATCTCTGTAGTATTCTCTGTTGTATTCTCTGTAAGATGAGGGCAATTTGCCCTGATGGATGAGGGCATGTTGCCCTTATCGATAGGTGCAGATTGCTCTGCTCGATGAGTGCAAATTGCATCCTTCGATGAGTGCAAATTGCCCTCATCGGTCAGCAAAGGGTTTGCGTGGTTAATTGCGTAATAATTAGTCCGATCATGCTGTGTTTTTTTCAGCTGCTCGACAAAAATCAAATCATGCTTTTTAAGTGACGTCAGAGCACGCTTAACGGTGTCAGATGACCAGAACGGGAACTGATTAGTCCACTCTTCGATGGTGTTATAAACCCAGCGCTTGCCGTCATACTCGACACCAGATGCTGTATCTTCGAGCCAGTAGCAAATCTGCTGCAAAACGATGGCTTCATTCAGACCAATACGCTGCGCGAGCATAGGGCTAATAACCAGAGGCTTAACCTTCAGCAATAAACTCATGGTGCCACCTTCCTGAACTTCTGACTGAACATAACGCGGGGCTGCATGCATGGATGCGGATAATTAGGACGCATGAAAATAACGCGGTGGTTAACCACGTCTACGCCTACCGTCTCGACTACCACGCCGCGTGGGTCCTTGTAGCGCTCCACCCAGGGTTTAATGATTTCGTTTTCCATCAGTTCACACCTGGCTGCACCGGGCGGCTGTAGAAGGATTTCCACGCAGACTCAACTACCAGGCGCGTGATCGGCTGGTAGTTGTTTGGGCCTCCAGCTGTCGGTATGATTTGCTCATAGACAGGAACGCCAGCAATAAAACGGCAACGGAATTGCTCAACCGATATTTTTTGGCTTACAATGGACATGCGATTGATTCTCCACACACGTTGATAAAATCGCGACAGACACCCGGGGACTGCAATCCTGCGGGTGTCACTTTTTTAGGGCTTAAAAAATTTTTCATCTCAAATATCCTGCACTTCGATATGCATTCCAGAAGCATCGATTTTCCTGCCGTTCGCCACGAACATATCCACTGAATGTTCAGCAACACCGACGCCATACAACGCCATGAAGCCCAGAAAACCGTGAATCTGATGACGCATTTTTTTATGGAACAAAGCCGACAGGGTTTTGCGCTCATGAGTGTCAATCACACCGTCAGAGGCTGCGGCAATCTTCGCAATGGCTAATTCACCAGCTGCTGCGCTCGCCTTCATCTCGATGTCATACAGATCGACCTTATCTACCTCTTTCACTGCGGACACATCCACCAGCAGCTTTCCATGACGTGTCGCGAAAAAGTCTGCCAGGCATGCAGTGCCGGATAACTCTTCCATCTTCATGAGTTCATCCAGGGTGAAGAAACGACTGCCACACTTGCGGTACATGTGGTTATGGAACTGATCGATAGTCATGCCCAATTCATCGGCCATGCCTAAACGACCGGCTTTATGTGCTTTGCACATCAGTCGTATTGCTGTGTTGATGGTGTCTACCATTTCTCTTTTCCTTCGGTAGTTACTGTTAAGCTGCTGGCGATGTAGGCTTATTTCCCGGATAGATATCAGGCCGGAGTTCAGCGCAGGAAACGGTGCCTTTGGTTTCTTTTTCAAGCTTCTGAGCTAAAGCAAAACCAGCCTTTTTGTAGCCATTGAACACAAGCCTCAAATAACCGGCGCTGTAACCTACACTCGTAGCAAGTTGAGACTGTTCTTGTTTGGAAAGTGAATCCCAGTATCGTTTCATGTGTACCTCCTGTGTACATAATACATTATTTAAATGAACCCACAAGGTACTTGTACCGGTTTGGTACATGAATTTAAATGGCATCATGAAAACCATTAATGAAATCAGGCGAGATAACGCCAGAAAGTTGAGAGATGGCGCAGGAGGTAACTCATTTTTTGCGAACATCATTGACCGTGAGCCAACGCAAACAAGTCGATTTATGGGAGATAACCCGACCAAGAACATTGGCGAAGATATGGCTCGCCACATTGAAAAATGTTTTGATCTGCCATCTGGGTGGTTGGATACGGAGCATCAAAAAACCAACGTTGCACCATCTAAAGATGTAACAGATACTCAACTGAACTATCAGTTAGTACCTGTTATATCTTGGGTGCAAGCCGGAGCATGGACAGAGATCGGACATTCAGAGGTTGATATGAGCGCAGCGGAAGCTTACCCATGCCCCGTACCTTGCGGGCCAATGACCTATATCCTAAGAGTTATAGGTGAGTCAATGGTTGAAGAATATCGGCCTGGAGATATGGTATTTGTAGATCCGGAGGTTGTGCCGATACATGGTGATGATGTTATAGCCTTAATGCATGATTCGGGTGAGACGACATTCAAAAGGTTAGTTGAGGAAGAAGGAACAAAGTATCTTAAGGCTCTGAATAAAAGCTGGCCTGAGCCGTATGTAAAAATAAATGGTAACTGTTCAATTATTGGAACAGTTATATTTTCTGGAAAGCCTCGACGATTTTCTACTAGATAAAAATTTCAAAAATCAAACCTGCCGCGGCAGGTTTTTTTATACTTGACAATGTACCTTGATGGTACATAATGTACCCATCAGCAGCGAACAGGCAGGACGCCCACTAAGTAGCCGCCCGAGGCGTAAGAAGATCGGGATGATTCGCTAAGCAGTTTCAGTGATGTGAGGGCGGTACTGTGAAAATGATTAAGAACATGGCCAACACAACGCTCGGGGACCTGATTACGTTTCTGTACCTATTCCCGGATGCCGATGTGATCTGCTGTGGTGATACAGGTGTTGTGAGTGTTCTCTGTGATGTTGATAGCGTAGTTCGTGGGCCAGCGTTTTAAGAGTGCGGTATTGCTGTGTTGGCGGTTAATCATGATGGTTTGGTTTAACCGCCCTTTTTCACAACGGAAAGAGTACTGCACCGGATATGCGGAATGCTCCTGAGTTGCTCCAGTACCGTTAGTTCTGAGGACGGAGAACCGATGCAACTGGCAAGCGCCGTAAGGTGGTCAAATGCAGTGCTCTTCCCGTTGTGGTGAATGCGCAGGCTGATGCGCGAGTGAGTTGATAGCCCCATACACCTATCTGACTCTTCTGCAAATGCCGGAGATTCAGTACCGGTCGCCACAACTCAATTTGTCTTAGCTGCCCGGCTGGCATCCTACTGCCATTAACGCAGCTTTCCATGCATGAGGGGCTAACTGCATGGCGCGGACTCGACGCGTAGTACAGGTGTAACCCGCAACACGAAGTTCGAGTGACGTCCGTCTGGTAAGTGGCTCAGGCCTGCAACTGGATGAAGCGTTAAGGGTGACAGCCGGAGAGACGGCACACAACGGAAAGAGCGTGGGCGTGAAAAACTGAATTCTCCGACTGCTGAAGTAACCAATCCCGATGGTGGCAGGCAAAGTATGGTGGAGGCGGACCGCTCTTTTTCCGTTGTGGTGAATGCGGCCAGCGCACGCGGAAGACTGACAATAACTGCATACAGTCTAAGAGTCTCCGCTCTGGTGTCTGTCAGTCTGACCAGAGCACCGGGAGGCACCCGGCACCGCAACAACATTTCAAATGTGTGGAGTAATCGGGCTGTGGGTTATTGCAGTAGCTCACCAGCCAACTTAAACGAATCCCAAAAGTTTTTATTGCCGTCACTGGCAAGGGATTCATGCAACCAAAAATCGTGTGTGGAGAGTTCATGGAAAAGCCAAACGACCATATCACCGTAGGCATCGTTACCCTGCCCTACAGCCATATCCTCAACGGCTGGGTCATGCCTGACGGTTCAGTAATCACTAATCCTATTAAGGCGCAGAACGAAGCAGAGCGCCTTAACAGCACCATCACCATTCACTGAGGGCGATGACATGCATCATTTCAAATCGAATAAAGAAGTTGTCGCTGCCGGCCATCAGTTCGCTAAGAACATCGGGATGGATACTCCTCTGATCGAAATGGCAAAGATGGTGACCGAGCTTTCGTCGCGTCTCGACGTTGCCACCGTTCGCGCCAATCTTATGGCTGCAGAAGTTCTGCGCATCAACAGCGTGCTGCCTGACACAATTACCGCACTTCAGTCTGCCGGGGCAGATATGACCCTGATTGATGACCTGAACGCAGCGCTGGCTACTCCAGCTTGTGACCAGTGGATTCGCACGATGCGCGGTGAAGCCCTCGGGGAGGCACGCCGCGCTATAACAACGCTGGGTAATCACCAGCAGCCTGGCATTTCACATGCGATCAATATCGTTTCTCAAATGGAAATGGATTTGCTTCGCACCCGCACTGCAACACTGAAGGTGGTGTCATGAAACCATTAAGTGAAAGAATCAAAGACTTCCCAGCAGACCAGTTCGTTGACTGGCTGTGTCTGTCATGCGTCGATGTTCGCGAAGTGCGCAACGAAGAAGATGCCCAGGATGAAATCAACAAAATCCGCAAGGCAGTGACGGAGCGGCTTACGGCGTTAGAGAAGCAGCGTGACGCGCTGGCGGCGGAGAATGGGTTAGCCGCTAAAGCCGTGCAAACCTTCTGCGATGTCGTTGGCTCTAACACCGATGTCATTGCTGAAGAAATGGGCATGGATGGGGCGAAAGCAATTCTTGCGGCCATGAGCGCGACCGGGAATATGCCAGCCACCGACGACTACCTCAACTCTGTGCGGGCTGAAGGTGTGCAGATGCTTCTGGCATCTTTGCCGCCGCATTACACAGCAAGGACCGATATCGAGCAGTTCGCCGCCCAACTCCGCGCCGGTAAGGATGGTGAGTGATGGACGCTACAGCCAAAAAGAAATACCTCGCAAAAATCCAAAAACTGATGCGTTTGGCTGAAAACACTAGTAGCCCTGCGGAAGCAGCCAGCGCTATGTCAAAGGCTCAGGCATTCATGCGGGAGCATGGTTTGAGTGAAACAGAGGTGGTTCTTTCAGAAATAAGCACCAGTGAAAGCAAAAGTTCACCAAGCGATGCCGAGAAACTACCGCGATATATGGGCTTTCTGATCGCAACAATAGAGAAAGCCTTTGCTGTTAAAGGACTGGTGAGTTGGCGATTAACTCCAAGCTGTCGCTATAAACGCGTTGTAAAATTTTATGGGCTTGATGGGCGTGATGTAGCAGCTGCATACATATTTGACGTTCTGACGCGCCAGATTAAACAGGCTCGAAGGGACTTTCAAAGTAATCATTGCGGCAGACTTCCCTCAAAACGTAAGGCTTACCATGCTGACCAGTTTTGCGAAGGCTGGGCGTCTGGTGCGTACCACGCGGTGAAAGAGCTGGTTATCAACGAAGAGCAGGAAGCCAAAATGAGCGCCTATGCGGAAAAGTTGCGAAATGAGGGTGTAGGCGAAGCTAAGTCTCGCGCTGTGAAAGATGCAGATAAACCCTCTCATGCTAAGTACATGGGGTACAAAGAAGGCATGAATGCAAAAGTTTTCCATGGGGTTGATGGCAGCAGCAATGGCCCTGCGTTAATCGGTATAGGAGGTGATCATGCGTGAACGTCCAATCATCTTTAACGCCGACATGGTTCGTGCAGTTCTCGACGGCAGAAAGACGCAAACGCGCCGGATCATCCAGTCACCGGCTAAAAACATGCAGGCCAATGGGCAGAAGGTCATCGACTATCGCGAGCCAGGCGATAAGTGGTACGGCGAACATGTTTTCTCAATGCGCAACCACAGCGGCACATGGTGCGATTACACCAAAGAGCAGTTTCTGGCTAAGTGTCCGTTCGGTGCAGTAGGCGATCGCCTGTGGGTGCGTGAGAGTTTCTACGAACACGGGCGCTGGCAAGGTGGCGGCTATGACCCAGAGGACTCATATTTCGTCAGCGATAAGCAGGTGTTGTACCCAGCGGACGGTATTAAGCGGCCTACTGAACGTAAGCGCGAAGACTTCTGGCGCTCTCGCCCATCCATCCACATGCCGCGCTGGGCTTCCCGCATAACGCTGGAGATTACCGGCGTTCGTGTGGAGCGGTTGCAGGATATCAGTGAAATCGATGCAAAAGCTGAAGGGCTGGCGGAAATCACCAAAGATGGAAGCCTATTTAAATTTGGTATTTCAGACCGAGACGGTTATCCAGGCACTGACGACAGAGGCTGGCCATGGCATGAGTGGGAGCGTTCCCCCATCAGCGCTTATAGCAAGCTGTGGCAGTCAATCTATGGCGCTGACAGCTGGCAGGCTAACCCGTGGGTGTGGGTCATTGAGTTTAAGCGCGTGGAGGGCCAATGAATGAGCTGGCTCTTTTCGCGGGCGCTGGCGGAGGAATACTCGGCGGTCACCTCCTTGGCTGGCGCACAGTTTGCGCCGTTGAGCGTGATGCCTACGCCGCACAAGTTCTGGCGCAACGACAAAATGATGGAGCACTCCAGCCTTTCCCGATTTGGTCTGACGTGTGCAGTTTTGACGGAACAGCATGGCAGGGAATTGTTGATGTCGTTTCTGGCGGATTTCCCTGTCAGGACATTTCAGGTGCCGGCAAGGGGGCAGGAATTGAAGGTTCACGCTCAGGGCTTTGGCGTGAAATGGCGAGAATCATCAGTGAGGTTCGACCTGAATACGTGTTCCTGGAGAACTCACCGCTGCTTGTGGGAAGAGGACTTGCAGTGGTACTCGGTGACCTTGCCAAAATGGGGTTTGATGCAGAATGGTGTTGTTTATCAGCATCAGACCTCGGAGCGTCCCATCAGCGAGACCGCATCTGGCTTGTCTCCTACCCCACGGGCCAGCATGGGATCACACGGAGTGGCATGGTGCCGGGCAAGAACAGGCGATCACCGGCACAATCTGGAGGACTGGTTAGCCCACCAGCACATTCAAAATGGCGGGGAGGAAACGCCTGGTCTGAATGTGAACCCAAATTATGCAGAGTGGCTGATGAAGTGGCCTGCGGGGTGGACAGACTTAAAGCCCTTGGAAATGGACAGGTTCCAAGAGTGGCAGCAGGAGCATTCAGCATTCTCAGTGACAAAGGGGATAGCTGATGCCTAAATCCACCGCCGAACGCAAAGCCGCGCAGCGTGCCAGACAGTCCGCTGCCGGTGGTAAAAAGCTGGAGCTGGCGCTGAATAGTCAGGAACTGGAGATGCTGGCGCAGAATTGCGCCGCACGCCGCCCCGGTCGTGAACCGTATGAGCTGAACGAGTACATCACCCTGCTCATTCGCAAAGATGCCGCTGAGCTGGCACAGCAGATTGAGGCGCTGAGCCACCAGCAGTGCGGTAAATGTGGTGACAATCTGCCGGTGCAGGATTGCCCGCTAAAAGAAGAATCAGCCTGCTGGGTTAGGCTGGGCTGGCACGAACTTAAATTGAATATCAATACGCCGTGACCTGTCACGGCTAATCAAACCTGATGCAGCAGGAATGTGTGGAGAAAAATAATGGCTAATATTGAAATGATCTTCGAAAGCGAAGCGATGCAAAAAATCGGTGTTACCTCAAGAACAACAATGAGGACCTATGTCCTGCATCATTCGTTCCCCAAGCCAGTAAGAAATCGACCTAAAAAATACTTACTGGCTGAGGTGGAGCAGTGGATTTTAAACGGCGGCGTTAATCAGAGATCAGCTTGATCTGCTCGAAAATCTTTTCTGCGTAGAGTTCATAAGCAACCTTCTGTTCCGCCAACCAATCGTGCTTGTTATATACCGCAAGCACGCCTCCAAGATCATGCCCCAGCATTTTCTCAATGACATGGGGCGCAATCCCTTCCTCTGCCAAGCGAGTTGCCATCGTTCTGCGGAAGTCATGAGCTGTAAAGTCACCAAAGTTAAGCTGATCACGAAGCAATCGGACATACCTGGTTGAAGAACCGATGCTCAGCGGAATGTTCCTTTCGAAAGCACCGTGAAACAGCAGGCCATTACCACTATCGATTGACTGTTTGAGCAGTGGCTTGATGTGTTTGAAGATTGGCCTTCTGATAATTTTATTTGTTTTGCTTCGTTCTGAAGGTAATGTCCAGATACCCTCTTCAAAATCGAACTCCTCCTTCCGTGACTCTCTCAATTCGCTATTACGTGAGCCATACAAAATGAGGGACTTGATAAGCATTTTGCTCGAAAACGTAGCTGTAGATTTTTCGTTCTCAATCCATATTTTTGCCAGCTGCCGATAGGTCAGAACCGTGTCGCCTGTTTTAGGGTTCCTGCCAAACTCTTTGGGATTCAATCTCAGAAGCGATGAGTCTTCAATAAACTGTCTTCGTGAGCACCACGCTATTGCCCCGCGCAAATGCACTAATAGCTTACGGGCTTTTAATGGATTTGCCTGTTCCTGCTCCGTGAAAAAGTCTACCCAGGCACTGACCGGGATGTGCTCTATTGGTATATCCGCAAAATACTTTTCCATTTCGTTTAACACTATGCGCTCATACACTTCAGCGGTGCTTTTTCTCAGTGACTGCAGTACGTAATTGTCATACCAGTACTTGATGCACTCATGTACAGTTGGCTTCTTCTTTTTCACAGTAAGTTGATGCTTGGGATCGATGCCTTCAGCAATAAGGGCTTTATACTCACCAACCTTTATGCGTGCATCACGAAGGGATACTGCCGGGTAACGGCCAATACCGAGCCTGTGCTGGTAGCCATTTATTCTGTACCGGTATTGAAAGCTAACTATTCCTTTAGGGGTTATCCTTATACCTAACCCGTCAGCGTCCGTTATCTCCGCTGGTCCGCTATAAGGTTTGCCATGTAAGCCTCGCAGTTTTGTGTCACTAATAGCCATTTTGTACTCACCATAAAAATTTATGACTCAATCTGTACTTAAATGGCATTGTACACAGATGATTATAGGTGTACAGAAGTGATGCCAAGTGTAGTTAAATGAAATAATTAAATATTCAAAATCAAATACATATGAACTAAACTGGTAATTATTAGACTCTACTGTTTTTAGGTGAACATTAAATTCGAGAACGCCAGAATTATGCCCAGGATCTGCAGCTGTCGATGCGCGGCTTTGGCTCCCGCTCAACCTACGGCGTGCGCGGTCTGCGCATCTATGTAGACGGGATTCCGGCCACCATGCCGGACGGTCAGGCGCAGACCTCCAACATTGACATCGGCTCGATTGATCAGGTCGAGGTGCTGCGCGGCCCCTTTTCTGCACTTTACGGCAACGCCTCGGGCGGCGTGATCAATGTGACCACCCAGCAGGGCCAGCAGCCAGCAACGCTGGAAGCCAGCAGCTGGTACGGCAGTTACGGCAGCTGGCGCAACAGCGTCAAAGCCAGTGGCGCGACCGGTGATGGCACGCACGCCGGGGATGTGAACTACACCGTCTCCGCCTCCCGCTTTACCTCCCACGGCTATCGCGATTACAGTTCCGCGCAGAAGAACCTCGGCAACGCCCGGCTCGGCGTACGCATCGACGATGTCAGCACCCTGACGCTGCTGTTTAACAGCGTGCACATCGACGCCCGGGATCCCGGCGGCTTAACCGAGGCGCAGTGGCGTGACAATCCGCGCCAGGTGGTCAGCAACGTTACGCTCTACAACACCCGTAAAACGGTGGATCAGACCCAGGGCGGCCTGCGTTATCAGCGCCAGATGAGTGAAAACGATGACCTCAGCGTAATGCTCTATGCAGGCGTGCGCGAAACCACGCAGTTCCAGTCCATTCCCACCGCCGTTCAGCGTAATCCGTCTCATCCCGGTGGCGTGATTGACCTCACCCGCCACTATCAGGGTGTCGATACCCGCTGGACCCATCGCGACACGCTGCTGTCGATGCCGGTGGCGGTGACCGGCGGCCTCGACTATGAAACCATGACCGAGCGCCGCAAGGGCTATGAAAACTACACCGTCAGCAACGGCGTAACGCAGCTGGGTGAACAGGGAAATCTGCGCCGCAACGAGCGCAACCTGATGTGGACGCTCGATCCTTATGTGCAGACCAACTGGCAGCTCACCGATAAACTGTCGCTGGATGCAGGCGTGCGCTTCAGCACCGTCAACTTTGACTCCAATGACTTCTATGTCCGGCCCGGTAACGGCGACGACAGCGGTGAGGCGCGCTATCACAAGTGGCTGCCCGCGGCGGCGCTAAAATACGCCTTTGATCCCAGCTGGAACGCGTGGATCTCGGCCGGACGCGGCTTTGAAACCCCGACCATTAATGAGCTCTCTTACCGTTCTGATGGCGCGACCGGCCTGAATCTGGGGCTGAAACCGGCCACCAGCGACACGCTGGAGATCGGCAGCAAAAAACGTATCGGCAATGGCCTGATCAGCGCGGCGCTGTTCCAGACCGATACCCGCGATGAGATTGTGGCGGATGCCAGCAGCGGCGGACGGACTACCTATAAAAATGCCGGTCAGACCCGCCGCCGCGGTCTGGAGTTAAGCCTGGACCAGCAGTTTGCCTGGGACTGGCGGCTGAAAATGGCCTATACCCTGCTGGATGCGCGCTATCGCAGCAACGCCTGCGGCAGCGACAGTTGTGACGGCAACCGCATTCCGGGCATCGCGCGAAACATGGCGTACGCCGGACTCGGCTATCTGCCGGAACAGGGCTTTTACGCAGGCAGTGAAGTGCGTTATCTGAGCCAGATCGCCGCTGAAGATCAGAACAACGTGAATACCCCGTCCTATACCGTGGCGGCGGTGAATAGTGGCTATAAGTGGCTGGTGGATAACTGGACGCTGGATCTGTCTGGCCGGATCGATAACCTGTTTGACCGGCATTACGTGGGTTCAGTGATTGTGAATGAGAGCAATGGTCGCTACTTCGAATCTGCGCCGGGCCGCAACTATAGCGTGGGCTTGACGCTGGTTTATGCCTTCCGCTAGACCTATCCGGGCCACCCTTGCAGTGGCCCGGATATCTCATATCAGGCGCAGGATTTTAGCTGCGTCACAATGTCTTCACAGCTGCCGGTTTCACCCAGGCGCGGGAAGATCAACTTCACACTATTGTTGTGCGTATCCCTATTGATATCGGTCATCGCATCAGTGGCTAACGTGACGTTGTAACCCAATTCATACGCCTGACGTGCCGTTGACTCTACGCCGATACTGGTCGCGATACCGCAGATCACCACCTGAGTAATGCCGCGCTTTTGCAATTCTTCATGCAGCGCCGTGTGGTGAAACGCGCCCCAGGTTTTCTTGGTGACGGTGAGATCATTCTGCTGCGGCGTCATCGCCGCCACCAGCGTTGCCCAGTCGGCAGGCAGGTCGCCACTGTGACGCGCCTGCTCGTTACGCCCCGGTGCTCCACCAGCCACGTTAACCAGCACCACCGGCAGGTCGTGCGCGCGAAATGCCTCAGCCAGATCGGCACAGCGTTCGATCACCGGCTGCGGCTCATGGACCAGCGGCAGCGCTACGATGCCGTGTTGCAGGTCGATAACAATCAGCGCAGTTTTTGCATCAAGTGTGGTTACAGCCATGTTGGATCCTCGGGTTTAATAATCAGTGAGTCGTTGCAGCAGAGGGAGAACGTCGGTCAGTTGCTGCTGCTCTGCCGGGCTGAGCCGCGCGTCGAGCGTCCGGACCAGCCAGTCATCGCGCATTGCGCGACTCGACGTAATCACCGCCAGACTCGACGCGGTGGGCAGATAGCGGGTTTTACGGCCATCATGGGGATCGGGCTCGCCCGTTATTAATTCTGCCGCCACTAATCCGGCGACGGTTGTCCCCATCGACTGGGTGCGTACGCCCTCGGCGGCGGCCAGTTGCGTCACCGTCATCGCCCCGTCGCGCACCAGATGCCCCAGCACCGCCACCTGCGACCAGGTGAGTTCGCCAGGCGGTGCCGACTCGCGCAGCCGGCGGCCCAGCTTGCCCACCAGCATGCGCAGCGTGGCAGCAGATTCAGTCAGATCGCGCATTTCCCGTCTCCATCGATAAGCGAAAGTATAAAGATACGAAGGTAAACTGTGTAGTTTGCTCCGGTATCAATTTGTAACGTCCGGGCGCTGCAGATAGTGAATCAGGCTGTGAAAGCGCAACGGCGTGCTGAGCGGGTTACGGTAGCTGTGTGGCACGTCGGCACTGAACTGAAACGCCTCGCCTTTTAGCAGACGCCGCCAGCGATCGTTGACCCCCAGCAGCAGTTCACCCTCGATAACCACCACCTGCTCCACGCAGCCCGCTTCATGTGGCGAGGAATGGCTCAGCGCGCCCGCGGCCAGTTCCACCGCCAGCAGATCAAACCGCAGTTGCGGATCATAAGGCAGCACGGAGCGCACCGACATGTCAGCGTTGGGCTGAGTGAACCCTGGTAGGGTGCCGGCAGGCAACGCGCTCCCGTCGATAAAAAAGGAAAAGGGAACGTTGAACCCGGTAGCAATCTTCCAAAGCGTCGCCACCGTCGGACTGGACTCGCCCCGCTCAATCTGCCCCAGCATCGCTTTACTGACGCCGGTTCGCTCCGCCGTCAGCGTCAGGCTCCAGCCGTTGGCCTGGCGCAACTGTCTGAGCGCACCGCTCAGGTGTTGCTGAAAATCTGCCATTTTTTCTCCTGAATTCTTGTCACCCTGGCAGGTGACGTTATGCCGACAGTGTAACACTTGTGCGTTATAGCGCACTATGCGAACATGTGCGCTATAACGCACACTCTGTAATGAGCCTGACCATGACGAGAGCCGAACCGTCCCGTTTTACCCTGCCGATGCTGGTCTCCGGCTTTGTTGCTGTGCTGGTGGGCTACAGCAGCAGCGGCGCGATTATTTATCAGATGTTTCAGGCGGCGGGCGCCTCGCCGGCACAGATTGGTGGCTGGCTGTCAGTGCTGGGGCTTGCGCAGGGGATGGTCTCTCTGGGTCTTTCACTGCGCTACCGCATGCCGATGCTGGCTGCCTGGTCCACGCCGGGTGCCGCGCTGCTGGCGACCAGCTTTCACGGCGTTTCGCTGAATGAAGCGGTTGGCGTGTTTGTTTTCGCCAACCTGCTGATTGTGGTGTGCGGCGTCACCGGCCTGTTTGCCCGGCTGATGAACCACATTCCCGCCTCGCTGGCGGCGGCGATGCTGGCGGGTATTCTGCTGCGCTTCGGGCTGCAGGTCTTTGCCGATTTGCACAACAACTTTGTGCTGTGTGGCAGCATGTGCCTCGCCTGGCTGCTGGCCCGTCGCTGGCTGGCACGCTATGCCATTCTGGTGACGCTGATGGTGGGGATTGCCGTGGCAATGACCCAGCATGCCATCCACTTTCCGCCTCAGTCGATGATGCTGGCGCTGCCGGAGCCGGTAATGCCGCACTTTACTCTGACCACGCTGCTGGGGATCGGCGTGCCCTATTTCCTGGTGACCATGGCGTCGCAGAATGCCCCCGGCATCGCGACGTTACAGGCACACGGCTACCGTCCGCCAATCTCTTCTCTGATAAGCTGGACCGGTGTCACGGCGCTGCTATTGTCGCCGTTTGGCGGCTTTTCGGTATGCGTGGCGGCGATTACGGCGGCGATCTGCATGAGCGATGACGTCGACGCAAATCCGCAGCAACGCTGGCGTGCCGCAGCACTGGCAGGGGTCTTCTATCTGCTGGCAGGCGCGTCCGGTGCGCTGATCGCCGTGCTGTTCAGTGCCCTGCCCGCCGTGCTGATTGAGGCGCTGGCGGGTCTGGCTCTGCTGGCCACGCTTGGCGGCAGCCTGCATCGCGCACTCGATGTGCCTGCAGAACGCGACAGCGCCCTGATCACGTTTCTGATCACCGCATCAGGCGTCTCTTTACTGGGTATTGGCCCTGCCTTCTGGGGACTGATCGGTGGCGTTATCGCTCACCTGCTGCTGGTGCGTAAAACCACCTGATTGCGTGATAGCTGCTGAAATATCGGTTATTTTTCCGCCCGCCGGTGAAAAAAACACTGGATTTACCTCCTTTTCTGCCGTTTGATTTGTCATTGCCCCGCGTAAAATCAACCTAATCGTCGATAACACGCGATTTTCTGCCTCAGACAACGACCGATAAGGGCCCAACAGGTGGCAAAAATTTTTCTGCGCAGCGGTAATTTAGATGCAGTTCTGGCGTTAGGCGAAAATGGCCAGCCGGTCTACGCCTCGGCACTGCAAATTCGTGAAACCCTGCGCCTGCGCCGTCAGAGCGCACTGGCAGATTGCCTGGCCATCCCACAGGCCAATGAACGGGGCGATCGCCTCGACTGGTATGCTCCTTTCAGCGGCCGGGTGAAATCCTGGCTGGGCGCCAGCGATCATGAGCGTCGGGCGGCGCTGCAGCAGCTCACTGCCTGCCAGCAGGATATGCAGGATCTCAGCACGCGCGCGCGCGCAGCAGAAAACCCGTCGATGCGGCTGTTTGGTGCGCTGCTGAGCAAAACCCTGCAATTCCCCGATCAGCAGTATGTTTATCTGGTTGATGGCAAACCGGTCATTACTTTCTGGGGCTTTGTCGATGCCCAGGCACGCAGCCGCGACGATGCGCTGGCTTGCCTGCGCGACACGCTGGAAGAGAATCTGCCGGTGGTGCTGGTTGAACCACTGCCTGAGCTGTTTGCCGCACCTGTTGCCGCTGAACCGGTCATCGTTGCTGAGCCTGAACCTGCACCTGAAGAGGAGCCGCTGCCGGTCGCGGCAGCCGTTGAGCCTGAGCCGGTTGCACCCGTGGCGGCTCGTCGCCGTTTCCGCGTCTGGTATCTGTTACCGCCGGTGGCGATTGCTGCCGCCGTAACGGTAGCCGTGCTGCTGCATCGTCCTGAGCCTGTCGCCACGCCGTTAGCATCAACGAAGCCAGCAGCAGCCCCTGCGGCTGTTTCTGCGCCCGCCGCGGTCTCCACCCCAACACCTGCAGCGAGTCAGGCCCCGGCGGCGGCCACACCCGTAGCTGCACCGTCAGCGGCGACACCGGCGGAGACAGCAACAGCTGAGAAACAACCCGAATCGCAGCCACAGAAACCAGCCAGCGCTGGCGCTACCGAAGCCGCATCTGCCGCTTCATCTGCTACCCTTGCCAGTGTGGTGACCCCGCCGGTTCCGGCTAAACCTGATGATTTGATTGTCACGCCGGACGCCGTGCGCGAAGGTCAGGTACAGGTGATTGATGGCCGCTGGCGTGTGACTATCGACCAGATGCCGACGCCAACCGGTAAGCCGCCGGTGATGCGCTTCCAGTTCAAAAATGGTAAAGGCAGCGTGCAGGTCGCGCAGGGTAATACCAGCTGTAAAGCTGATGTCAGCGCCGCTATGACCAGCGCCGGTAACCTGGTGATTGAGAGCCGCTACACGGCGAAGTGCCAGAACAATTCGCGCTACCGTATGCCACTGCTGGTCTGCCATGCGAGTATGGGCGCCGCCGTGTGTGAAGCACAGTATGCTGAAGACCGGGTCTTCCCAATGACGATTAAGCGTGAGAGTAAATAACGATGCTGGCTCCCCTGATCGATGACAAACAAAAAATTTCGCTGATTGAAAACAGCGGTGTGCAGTTTCTGGATTTTGGCCTGCAACTCTCAGCTACTCAGGCGCGCCGTCAGTTTGTGCGCCAGACCGCTAACGGCCCGCTGCTGCGCCTGAACGTCGATGGCAACAGCGGTAAATTTATGCTCTACCCGGAAGATGGGGGTGCTGCTGAAGTGGTGCGCCCGGAGTCCGATATCGCCCTGGCTGACTCGCTCACTTTGCTGGCTGACTGCTGGCTGCCGCTGCCGATGCTGCGCTGCGCCAGCGGCCGTCGATTTATCGGCGGCCCGGAAAACTGGGCGCGGATGCGTCTGGTGGCCCTGCCCGCGCCCGATGCGGCAGGCAATACCCATCGCGTTACCCTGGCCTTTGATACCCGCTGTGTCGCGGAACAGGATGGCGGCGAACAGCTCGGCCTCTGCGCTGCCGATGCGCAGAACGGCGTGACCTTTGCGCTGGCCTGGCACAACTACGAGCTGGGTGATTTTCTTGACCTGACCTGGGTTGACGGGTGGCTGCGTGAATCCTTTACCGACCGCGTTTCCGATCGCCGCGAACAGGCGATTAATCAGGCCCTGCGCGAATTTGAGTATCAGGCGCACTATCTTAATCTGCTTGAGCTGCTGGGCGAGCAGCTCGACCTCAGCGAGATCCACATCCAGGCTGCTACGCTGCAGACTCCGGCGGTCAACGTCGATATCATTCTGGATGTTGGCAACTCCCATACCTGCGGCATTCTGGTGGAAGATCACCCTGAAGAGAGCAACGGCCTGAAGCAGACCTATGAGCTGCAGCTGCGCGATCTTTCACAGCCGCATCAGGTTTACAACGAGCTGTTTGACAGCCGTCTGGAGTTTGCTGAGACCCGTTTCGGCAAAGCGAACTTCTCGCTGGAGAGCGGTCGTGAGCAGGCCTTTATGTGGCCTTCCCTGACGCGCGTGGGACGCGAAGCAAGCCGTCTGGCCCTGCAGCGTGTGGGACTGGAAGGCAGCACCGGCCTCTCCAGTCCGCGTCGCTACCTGTGGGATGAAGCCCGCTATCAGCCAGGCTGGCGTTTTAACACGCCTGGCGATCAGGCGGAACCCCTGGCCTGTGCCGCCCCCTTTACCACCCTGCTCAACGACGAAGGCCAGCCGCTCTCTTCGCTGGCACCCGACGATCGTCTGCCGGTCTTTTCACCGCATTACAGCCGCAGTTCACTGATGACCTTTATGCTGTGTGAGCTGCTGGCGCAGGCGCTGATGCAGATGAACAGTGCAGCACAGCGTCAGCGTATGCCGCAGAGCCACGCGCCGCGTCAGCTGCGCCATGTGATCCTGACGCTGCCGTCAGCGATGCCGAAGCCGGAGCGCGAAATTTTCCGCCGCCGGATGCAGGAAGCGCTGGCGCTGGTCTGGAAAGCCGAGGGCTGGCTGGCGGACGACGATGATCTGTCACCTTCGCTGCCACGTCATAACCCGAAACCGTTGCCGGATGTGCAGATGGAGTGGGATGAAGCGACCTGTGGTCAGATGGTCTGGCTGTTTAATGAAACTCAGGTCAACTTTGCCGGTCGCGCCGAAGACTTTTTCAGCAGCATGGTCCGTCCCGATCGTCCGCGCGAGGCCGACGAACTGCCAGGCAAAAGCCTGCGGATTGCCTCGATTGATATCGGCGGCGGTACCACCGACCTCGCCATCACGCAGTATCGTCTGGATGATGGTCAGGGCAACAACGTCAAAATCACGCCGCGGCTGCTGTTCCGTGAAGGCTTTAAAGTGGCGGGCGACGACATTCTGCTGGATGTGATTCAGCTGTGGATTTTACCGGCGCTGCAACAGCATCTGCAGAAAGCAGGCCTGACCCTGGCAGAACCGCTGATGAATAAGCTGTTTGGTCATGACAGTCGTATGGACGGTCAGGCGACGCTGCGTCAGCAGGTCACCTTACAGCTGTTTATTCCGCTGGCGCAGGCGGTGCTTGAGCGTTACGAAAACTGGGATCCGCTGGAAAGCCATGCGGAGATCAACACGCTGTTTGGCGAGCTGGTCGATCAGCCACCGGGCGAGGCGGTGCTGGCGTTTGTTAACGGTGAAATTCAGCGCGAACTGGGCGGTAACAGTCGCTTTGACCTGCTGCAGGTGCCGCTGGTGGTGAGCCTGTCGCAGCTGCATGGAGAATTTATGCAACACCGCATGGCGATTATTCCGGCACTGCGCTCGATGTGTGAAGTGGTGTCGCTCTATCAGTGCGACGTGCTGCTGCTGACCGGTCGTCCGTCGCGCTTCCCGGGCATTCAGGCGCTGGTGCGCCATCTGCAGCCGCTGCCGGGCAGCCGTATTCTGTCGCTGGAAGGCTATCACACCAGCGACTGGTATCCGTTTAACAAACATGGCCGCATCGATAACCCGAAATCCACCGCGGCGGTCGGCGCGATGCTCTGCCTGCTGGCGCTGGATCTGCGGCTCAGCAGCTTCTGGTTCCGTGCCGGAGATTTTGAACCCTATTCGACCATTCGCTACCTTGGCATGCTCGATGAAAGCCAGGCACTGACGGACGAGAACCTCTGCTACAGCGAAATTGACCTCGACGACACCGGCTATGCGCTGGATAAAAAAAGCAGTTTCCGTATTCGCGGCAACGTCTGTCTCGGTTTCCGTCAGCTGGATAACGAACGCTGGCCCGCCTCGCCGCTCTACAGCCTGACGCTGAACGACGCCACGCTGGCGCGTAAAGTAGCCGGTGAAAGCGTGCTGCGCATCCGTCTGGCCGTCAAAGCCAGTCCCGACGCCTCTGGCCCGGAAAGTCTGGTGCTGAGCGATGCGCGCCTGGACGATGGCACCCGCGTGCCGCTGGAGCAGTTAAGTCTGAAGCTGAATACACTGTCGGCGACCGGCAATGCCAATGCGCAATACTGGATTGACAGCGGGAGCGTGTGTAAACGATGAAAGCGTTAAAACCCCGTCAGCCACAAACGCTGGCAAAACGTCTCAGCCTGTTGCAGGACGCACTGAATAACAGCCTGAACTGGATTGAGACCACCCGTGAGCAGTCGCCGCGTCTGGCGCTGGAAGCAGAAACCCTGACGCTGCAACTGCGTCAGGCGCGCGTGCAGACTCAGGCGCTGGCGCAGCAGATAGCGCGTCCGGTCACGCTGGCGCTGTTTGGTCAGTCGCAGGCGGGTAAAGCCTGGCTGCTGGACGAAATGGTGGCCGATGCCCAGGGCCAGTTAGTGACCCGCATGGGTGATAAACAGCTGAGCTGGTTCCAGCATATCAATCCCGGCAACCTCGATTTTGCGACCGCCACCCGCTTCAGCCATCAGCGCGAACCGCTGTCAGGCGAATGGCCGGTTGAACTGACGCTGCTGAGCGAAGCGGAACTGGTGCGGCTGATGGTCGCCTGTGCCAGAGCGTCGACGCCCGACACCACACAGATCGACAGCACCCTGCAGCGCCTGCAGCGTCATCGCCTTACCACGCCGCTGGCCGGTCTGGAAGGCGACGCACTGGTCACCCTCTGGTCCTGGAGCCGCCGCCGTCCGCACCACGATGCGCGGCTGGACCGCCATTTCTGGCCGCAGGCCGTTGAGCTGGCGCCCTGGCTCAGCGTTGATGACCGGGTACAGCTCTTTTCATTGCTGTGGCCTGCTCAGCCTGCCCTTAATGAAATGCTGCGTACCCTGCTGCACCTGCGTCATCAGCTGCGTAACAGCAGCCGGGTACTCGCGCCGCTGAGCCTGCTGACCGACGCGTCACTGTTGCCCGCCGAGCAGCTGATTGTGCCAGGCAGTGAACAGGATCAGCAGCAGCCAGTGGAAGTCTGCCCGATGAACGGTAATCGCATCGGCAAGGCGCAGAACGTGCCGCTGGGATTACTGGCGCTGCTGACCCTGGAGGTGCTGGTCCCGCTGAGCTCCACTCCGCGAACCGCGCTCTACGATGATGCCGATATGCTGGAGCTGCCCGCGCCGGGTCAGTCCAGTGACGCAGCAACGCAGGAAGATCGCCAGCGCCTGCAGCAGCAGGATCCGCTGCGTGCTCAGCTACTGGAACAGAAACGCGCCCTGCTTCCTGGCTTCTACGCCGCGCGGCAGGCGATTGATCTGCTGCTGGTCTGCACTGCCGCCAGCCAGCGCCAGGATGCGGACCTTGCCAGCGAAACGCTGCGCGAATGGCAGCGTCACCAGCCTGCCCAGGAATCCGCAGAGAAACCGCGTCTGATCTGGGCGATTACCCCTTTCGATGCCCGTCATCAGCAGATCAATGTGGATGAGGCGGTTCAGCGTCAGATGGGACAGCCCGGTCAGCACTGGGGATCGATGCTGGCGCTTGATCGCGCAGGCGTCGACCGCATGGCGAGCTGGTTGCTGGATGAGATGCAGCCGGAAGCCCGCCGCGACATATTGCTGGCTCAGCTGGCGCAGATTCAGCACACCGTGGTGGAGCGACGTCTGCTGCCCTGGACCGAGGCGGGTGCCAGCCCGGAGCAGGCGGCACGCAAACAGAATATCGCTGACACGCTGCTGAAGTGTTTACAGCATCGCACCGGCCTGCATGGCGAGCTGCTGGAGCGCCTGCAGCCGCCGCGTGAAGCGCTGCGCCAGCTCTGGCTCAATCAGTCAGCCCTGCAGGGCAGCAAACCGGTCACGATTCAGGCACCGGAAAATCAGTTTGGTATCGGGTTTGAATTTGACCTGTTCAGCGAGAGTCCGGCGGAAGCGACGGTTCAGCCGCGTCAGAGTCTGCAGAGCACCCAGCAGTATCCGCGTCAGGTGCTGCTGCTGTGGCTGGATCATCTGCGTCAGCTGCCGGAAAACCGCAGCCTGCTGGCGTTGCTGAATGTGGACAAGGCGACGATGGAGTGGCTGGTTGAAGAGTTAATTACAGCTGGATTCCGCACCGATATCGCGCAGAAACTGCAGCAGACGCTGCATGAGCCGGATACCCAGAGCGTCAGCCATGAATCCCGCGCCGATCGTCAGGTAACGCGCGCGATGACGGTGCTGGGGGATTTTGTGGCCTGGCTCGGCTTTTTACAGCGGCCTGAATCGGAACGCCCTGCCAGCCGGGTTAACCGGGGTCAGGTGATTTTCTCACGTCCGCCGGCGCCCAGTGTCAGCTTCAGTGCCGGTCAGCGCCTGACCAGACTCTCTGCTGCGCCGGCCAACCACACCGCCTACTATATCTACGACTGGCTGGTGGGGCTGAATCAGGTGATCATTGAGAACAATGGTTATACCGGCGGTGGCGATCTGCCGCTGGCGGCCCGCGAAGCGCTGATTGCGCTCCTTAAGCCCCTGCGCACTTAATCGATAATCAGGCGCAGTTCGCCCTCAAGCGACTGCGCCGCCTCTTCCAGCAGCGCCAGCACCGGCGCTAGATCGGCCTGATGCGCAGCATAGTGCTGCAGCCACATCGTAGCAGGCAGCGCCATCCCGCCCGTCAGCCAGTCCCACAATGCATCCAGATTATGTCCGAAGCTCTGCGGGCAGCCGCTCTGCTCAGCAAACTGCTGATAAAAGGCCGCACGCGTGGTGAGCTGACGCAGGTCAAAGGTCAGGTTAAGCATGTTCAGGGCACCTGTCTGAAGCTGCGGTAGTGATCGGTGGAGAGGAATACCAGCCCGTCAGAGGAGTAAACCAGGCGATCGGCATCGCGGTGACCGCAGCGATAATTCACATCCGCTTCATACCACTGACGGCCCGCACGCGCAGGCAGCCGCTTTTCACGGTTGGTAAAGCGATCGCCGCCGATAGCTCTGCCCGGCAGCACCTCGCACAGATTACCTGTGGCCGGATTCCAGCCACGCTTACGCGCATCACTTTTAGTGAGGTAGTAGTCCGGCAATTGCTGATGCTGCAGCACCCAGCGCGCCACGGTATGGGCGTCAGTCAGGGTGGCGATATCCGCCTGCGCAGGGGCTGAAACAGTATTCAGATAAGGTTTAAGGCCGTAGAAACAGGCCGCAAGGACTAGAAAAAGTCCGATCCAGAGTTTTTTTGACATGATGGCATCCGTGACGACAGGATGCAGATGATACCAGTTTTGCGCCCGGAGAAAAGCGCGGGCCAGACAAGCTGGCCCTGGCGAGGTTATGCGGCGTGCGATTCCCCGCTGTGACGACGCCATGCACCCGGCGCGACACCATACTGACGTTTAAAGCTGCGGTTAAAAGATTGCTGGGAGTCGAAACCTAACGAGATCGCCACATTGAGAATCGGTTCATCGGTGCTGGTCAGACGATCGGCTGATTTCTTCAGCTTCTTAACCCGGATGTATTCACCCAGTGGGTAGCCGGTATGTTCTTTGAACATACGCTGCAGGTGCCATTTGGAGTAACCGGCGCGTTCTGAAACCGTATCCAGGTCCAGACGTGCTTCAATGTTGTTATCAATCCAGTCGATTAAATCGTGAATAAAGGCGTTACTCATCATTCCAGTCTCTCCCGTCGCTGTAGCGAAAAGTATTAGTATCAGTTGCAGTTACACTTAAGGGTGGCTGACTATGCCATTTAATGCAAGTTTTATTGGTACATTAAATGCCGCACCGTTTGTAGGGTTTTAGCGCAACTATTCAGGCTTTCAACGCTCTGCCCAAAACCGCACATAAAGTGTATCTGTTATTCTTGCAGTTGCCCGCGACGCAAGCCTAAACTCCCTGTGATTAATTGCAATATTAAAAGTTGCAAATATTGGCCTGCAGGTCATCTTTTATATCTATCGCGGAATAACAACAATGATTACGAACCGGGTTCGTCAGGGTTTAACCCTCTTAGGGATGGTACTGCTCATCACGCAACTGAGCGGCTGCGATAAAGGTGTGGCGCAAAACGCCCCACCGCCACCGCCTGAGGTGAGTGCCGCGCCGGTGCTGATCAAGCCAGTCAGCCAGTGGGACAATTTCAATGGCCGGGTGGAAGCGGTACAGAGCGTTCAGCTGCGGCCGCGCGTCTCGGGCTATATCGACGCCGTTAACTATCGCGAAGGCGATGAGGTCAGAAAAGGTCAGGTGCTGTTTACCATTGATGACCGGAGCTACCGCGCGGCGCTGGAGCAGGCTAAAGCGGAACTGGCGCGGGCGCGCAGTCAGGCCAGCCTGGCCCGCAGCGAATCGGGCCGCAGCGAGAAACTGATTGGCATCCAGGCGATTTCCCGCGAGGCGTGGGAACAGCGTCGCTCTGCTGCCAGCCAGGCGCAGGCCGATGTGCTGGCTGCCGCAGCCGCGGTCGATATGGCGCAGCTGAACCTCGATTTCACCCGCGTCATCGCGCCGATTGATGGCCGCGCCAGCCGGGCGATGATCACCGCCGGTAACCTGGTGACCGCTGGTGACAGCGCCAGTGTGCTGACCACGCTGGTGTCGCAGCAGCAGATGTATGTCTACTTTGATGTCGATGAAAACACCTTCCTCAACTATCAGGCGATGGCGCGTCAGGGCCAGCAGCGCCATGCCCTGCCCGCTGAGATTGGGCTGGTCGGCGAACAGGGTTTTCCGCATCAGGGCAGGATCGACTTCATGGATAACCAGCTGACCGCCAGTACCGGCACCATTCGTATGCGCGCCCTGCTCGACAATCAGCAGCGTCAGTTCACGCCGGGGCTGTTTGCCCGTGTGCGTCTGCCCGGTAGCGCGCAGTTCGAGGCGGTGCTGATTGACGATAAAGCGGTCCTGACCGATCAGGATCGCAAATATGTCTATGTCGTAGACGGTGAAGGTAAAGCGCAGCGGCGCGATATCCAGCCCGGCGCGATGGTGGATGGCCTGCGTATCGTTAAATCGGGTCTGCAAGCCGGCGATAAAGTCATCATTGCTGGTCTGCAAAAAGTATTTATGCCCGGCATGCCGGTCACTGCTCAGCAGGTCGCCATGCGTGCGGCAGCCGCTCAATAATTCGAGGCCGCTATGGACTTTTCCCGCTTTTTTATCGACCGGCCTATTTTTGCTGCGGTGCTGTCGATTCTGATTTTCGTCACCGGCATGATTGCCATCCCGCTGCTGCCAATCAGTGAGTACCCCGACGTTGTGCCACCCAGCGTGCAGGTACGCGCCGAGTATCCTGGCGCTAACCCGAAAGTGATTGCGGATTCCGTGGCGACGCCACTGGAAGAGGCGATCAACGGCGTCGAAAACATGATGTACATGAAGTCAGTGGCCGGTTCGGACGGCGTGCTGGTGACGACCGTGACTTTCCGTCCTGGCACCGATCCCGATCAGGCACAGGTACAGGTGCAGAACCGCGTAGCACAGGCTGAAGCCCGTCTGCCGGAAGATGTGCGTCGGCTGGGGGTCACGACTCAGAAGATGTCGCCGACCCTGACACTGGTCGTTCATATGTTCTCACCGAACAATACCTATGATTCGCTCTATCTGCGTAACTACGCCACGCTCAAGGTCAAAGATGAGCTGGCGCGCCTGCCGGGTGTCGGTCAGATCCAGATTTTTGGCGCAGGTGAATATGCGATGCGTGTCTGGCTTGATCCCAACAAAGTCGCCGCGCGTGGCCTGACGGCCTCTGATGTGGTGACGGCGATGCAGGAGCAGAACGTGCAGGTCTCTGCCGGTCAGCTCGGCGCGGAGCCGCTGAAAAAGCAGAGTGACTTCCTGCTGTCGATCAACACCCAGGGACGACTGGAGAGCGAGCAGCAGTTTGGCGATATCATCCTGAAAACCTCTGAAGATGGGTCACTGGTACGGCTGCGCGATGTGGCGCGGATTGAGATGGGATCAGGCAGCTATGCCCTGCGCTCCCAGCTGAATAACAAAGATGCGGTCGGTATCGGCATCTTCCAGGCGCCGGGCGCTAACGCCATCGACCTCTCCAATGCGGTTCGCGCCAAAATGGATGAGCTGGCAACCCGCTTCCCCAATGACGTGAAATGGGCTGCACCTTACGATCCAACCGTGTTTGTCCGCGACTCCATTAAAGCGGTAGTGCAGACACTGCTGGAGGCAGTGATTCTGGTGGTGCTGGTGGTGATTCTGTTCCTGCAGACCTGGCGCGCCTCCATCATTCCGCTGCTGGCGGTGCCGGTTTCGGTGGTGGGTACCTTTAGCGTGCTCTATCTGCTTGGCTTCTCGCTTAATACGCTGAGCCTGTTCGGGCTGGTGCTGGCGATCGGTATCGTGGTGGATGACGCCATTGTGGTGGTGGAGAACGTTGAACGTAACATCGAGATGGGCCTCTCGCCGCGCGCCGCAGCGCATCAGGCGATGCGCGAGGTCTCCGGGCCGATCATCGCCATTGCGCTGGTGCTGTGCGCGGTGTTTGTGCCGATGGCGTTTCTCTCTGGCGTGACCGGGCAGTTCTACAAGCAGTTCGCCACCACGATCGCGATCTCTACGGTGATCTCGGCGATTAACTCGCTGACGCTTTCGCCTGCGCTGGCGGCGATGCTGCTGAAAGGACATGATGCGCCGAAAGATCGGCTGACGCGGATCATTGATGCGCTGTTTGGCTGGCTGTTCCGTCCGTTTAACCGCTTCTTCCAGCGCAGTGCGCACGGCTATGAATCGCTGGTCGGCCGCACGCTGCGCCGCCGTGGTGCGGTATTTGGCGTCTATATCCTGCTGCTGGCCGGTGCCGGTTTTATGTTCCACACCGTGCCGGGTGGCTTTATCCCGACCCAGGATAAGCTCTATCTGATTGGCGGCGTGAAGATGCCGGAAGGCTCCTCGCTGGCGCGCACCGATGAAGTGATTCGTAAGATGAGCGAAATCGGTATGCAGACAGATGGCGTCGCCTATGCGGTTGCCTTCCCCGGCCTGAATGCGCTGCAGTTCACCAACACCCCGAACAGCGGCACGGTGTTCTTCGGCCTGAAGCCGTTTAATGAGCGCAAGCACACAGCAGCGGAGATTAACGCAGAGATCAACGCGAAAATCGCGCAGATCCAGCAGGGCTTTGGCTTCTCGATTATGCCGCCGCCGATTCTGGGGCTGGGTCAGGGTTCGGGCTATTCGCTCTATGTACAGGATCGTGCCGGTCTGGGCTATGGCGCATTGCAGACGGCGATTAATACGCTCTCAGGCAGCATCATGCAGACGCCAGGCATGCACTTCCCTATCTCCTCCTATCAGGCCAACGTTCCACAGCTTGATGTGCAGGTTGACCGGGATAAAGCCAAAGCTCAGGGCGTGTCGCTGACCGCATTGTTCAGCACGCTGCAGACCTATCTCGGCTCGTCGTACGTGAATGACTTTAACCGCTTTGGGCGCACCTGGCGCGTCATGGCTCAGGCGGATGGGGAGTTCCGCGACAGCGTCGAGGATATTGCGAACCTGCGTACCCGCAACGACCGCGGTGAGATGGTGCCAATTGGCAGCATGGTTAACATCACCACCACATACGGCCCCGATCCGGTGATTCGCTATAACGGCTATCCGGCGGCGGATTTAATTGGTGATGCCGATCCACGCGTGCTCTCTTCGGCGCAGGCGATGCGTCAGCTGGAAGCGATGTCCGGTCAGCTGTTGCCTAACGGTATGAACATTGAGTGGACCGACCTGAGTTATCAGCAGTCAACACAGGGCAATACCGCGTTGATTGTCTTCCCGATGGCCGTCCTGCTGGCGTTCCTGGTGCTGGCGGCGCTGTATGAGAGCTGGACGCTGCCGCTGGCGGTGATCCTGATTGTGCCGATGACCATGCTCTCTGCACTGTTTGGCGTCTGGCTGACAGGCGGTGATAACAATGTCTTCGTGCAGGTTGGACTGGTGGTGCTGATGGGCCTCGCCTGTAAGAACGCGATTCTTATCGTGGAATTTGCGCGTGAGCTGGAGATCCAGGGCAAAGGGATTATCGAAGCGGCGCTGGAAGCGTGTCGCCTGCGTCTGCGTCCGATTGTGATGACCTCAATCGCCTTTATCGCCGGTACCATCCCGTTGATTCTGGGTGAAGGTGCGGGTGCAGAAGTGCGCGGCGTGACCGGTATTACCGTCTTCTCCGGCATGCTCGGCGTGACACTCTTCGGCCTGTTTCTGACACCGGTGTTCTACGTCGCCCTGCGCAAGCTGGTGACGCGCCGGTCAGGTAATGCGGAATCAGTGACGGCGTAAACCGTAAACGTTGACAGGGGCGATCGGGTGATCGCCCCTTTTTTTGTCTGTGATTGATAGCATGCCGGTTAACGCTGCTTTAATTTTTCATTAAGCGTTTCAATGATAAAGGCATTCAGCGAGGTTTCATTTTGGGCCGCAGCCTGCGACAGCCGCACACCCAGCGATTCAGGGTAGCGCAGCGTGAAGGTTTTAATTTTTTCCTGCTCCGCATAAGGATTAATGCCGGTGGCAGCGCAATCTTCCAGGTATTCGCGCAGCGAAATTTCCCCTTCTTTATGCAAACCCTGTACGCTATCAGAGACAAAATCACAGTAGCCTGACAGGCCGGTAAAGCGTTCACGGAACAGGTTGATTTCGGGAACGTAGGTGATGACTGCGGGTTGCCCGGCGAAATCAGCCAGATTTAAATGATCATCAATCTTTGACCTCCTGCATTCTGATTACCTGAATATCAGGAACGGATTTTATAAATAATTAATATCTACTCACAATCATAAACCGCATATCCTTTAATTATTAAAGTTAAAGTCTGATTCGTAGATGATTTTTTATCTTTTCCAGAAAAGTTCTTACTGTTTCTCCCCAGGGTTCAGGATTGAACTCGCCCTGGCTGATGGATTGAAAAGCCTCAATAAGTTCTTGATCATTCAAAGACAGTAAATACTCTGCCTCATGACATACTTTCTCGGCCGTTTTTGGGTTCTCAGTTTCTAAATAACTGTTCAGTACTTCTTCAACCGTTTCCCCGAACAAATCATAATCCTGACCAAAAAATACCCGAATAAGGGTTCCAATATTTTTATAGTTTTTATTCATTGATGGCCTCAGAAAGAAGGATATGAAGTCAGTAGATAATAGGGTTTACCGTTAAACATTTTACGGTGCAAAACAATCCTGACAGCATAAGCTTCAATGCGGGTTGTGCTGCCTTGCCTGAAACCATAACCGACAACGGTACGGGCCTGCCAGGTTAATTCAAGTAGGCTTTCGCTTTTGGCAGCAGCCCTATAGATGATCTTCCAGCGGTTAGCTTTCAATCCGGCGCTGATAAATTGCTCTGCCTGCTTTATATTAACAAACGAACTCGCAAGAGGCATCTTTGGACTTCGTGCAAGACGCGCGAGTAAATCTGCTTCGGAAATATTTATATGCTTAGCAATAGTATGTCCGCCAGCTTTAATACCTCTGACGGCTTCATGCTCAGCCAGCTTTAACTTACCAAATCGGACAGAGACGACGCGTACCGATCCGGCAGCAAACGCAAATGCCATAGGAACAGAAATATCTACAGTTAAAGCTATATTTATTGCGGTCTTATCATCAGCACCAAGCTTTTGAGCCGTCGCAGATGCCACCTGAAAAAATGCTGTACGCGTATTTCTGCCCGTCAGTACCTGATTAGCAGCCGCGTTAATGCTATCCAGGCTATGAGCGCCAACGATAACACATGCCGCTTTTGTCAATCCGGATGGATCTGGCGCGATGCACAGCGCAGTTGCTCCGGTTAATTCAAGCGTACCTGGTGCAAGATTTAGCCCACCATATAATCGGTTACTTAGTGTTTCTCGCTCAGTTAGCGTTTTATCTGAGATAGCAGCAGTTAGCTGGACCGGGGACATCATGATTTTTAAGCCATCTCTACGGTAGCGCCGACGGAATGCAGTAACGGCAAATCACGACACGAGACCTCATAGTTATCGGTTCTGGCGTCATGAGTTAAGCTAACAGCATAATTAAACCCAGGGTTACCTCTCTAATCGGGCTCACAGTCCTCGATCTTTTTAAAATTTTTTCTGCGCGTAACTTAATTCTTATTGCTGTTCAAAAATGAACAACAAAATCATAAGGATGGGTATTTATTCATGGCGGATTTGAGGCAGGACGATACTGATCAGCACGCATAAAAAAAGCCGCTCATCAGCGGCTCTTTTTGCAGAGTTCTTCACTCTCTTCGGGTTCCGGTTCAGGTACGGCAGTGCAGTTGCTGGTGTCGCGTTTCTTGAGCTCGTTTAGCGCGTCGGCTACGGTGCGTTTTGCCAGTACATCCAGCGACGCCTGCTCGGCTTCGTCGGCTATCGACTTGAAGTACCAGCAGAGATTGGCACTGACCAGACAGCGCGGCGCGACATCAGGACGCGCGGCCCAGATTTTTTTGTCTTCGATCACGGAGACATAGATATCGCGCAGGGTAATGTCCGCAGCAGGACGGCCGAGATGAATCGAACCGGTACGTCCCAGCGTGGAGACGATAATGCCATCACGGGTCAGCGGGACCATTAATTTTCGAATGAAACTGGGATTTGCTTCCAGCCCATAGGCCAGAATCGCGCTGGTAGAGCGTTTACCCATTTGCTCCGCCATCGCTACGCTCAGAACCATTTGCAAAGCTGTCGGGAAGCGGTAATCAAGCATTTCTTTATCCTGAGTTGCGGTGCATCTTACTTGTTTTATTGCCGCATAAGTGAACAATCAATGAGCAATAAATATAACAAACACTGTTGCTTTTTTGAAGCAAACCGGCAATGACAAGGCACGTATTCACCAAAGGCGGAGGCCTGATAGCACAAGGTGCTTACCCTGCTCCTCATCCTTATCCTGCTGGACACGGTGAGCAGTTCGGTCATGCGGTGGTGACCGACGCCGCCGGTAATCGCTGCTTCAGCGCCATAACCAGCAACACGTTAAAGACTGCTAAAGCGCAAAGCAACCACAGCGTCGCCGATGCCCCCATCTTTTCAAACACATATCCACCAATCAGCGGCGTCAGTGCCTGTCCCATTAGCGCCGGGCGGGCCATTTTCCCCACCACAATCGCGTAAGACTCTGGTTTGACCATCGCCAGCGGTAAAGTTCCACGCACGATGGCGCGTAAGCCATTTCCTGCGCCATACAGCACCATGCTCAGCAGCGCCATCTGCGGAAAAAGTGCCAGTAGTAGCAGACCCAGCGCCACCAGCCCGACGGAAAAAAAGGTGGTGCGGATCGGATGACTACGTTTGAAAACGATATCAACAATGCGCGAACCTACCTGACACGGGCCGAGCACAGCGCTGATCGCCAGCGCTGACGTCAGCGTATGGCCACTCGCCTGCAACAGGGCGATAAGCTGCACGGAAATCGCCGTCATGATCACCGAGGCGAGAGTAAAAATGGCGCACAGCAGCCAGAACACCGCAGGTTCAATTTCCGGCGTAGCAGACTGTCTGACCACCCTTTTCGCAGGCGGCTTAGCATGACTCGCCGGTAAGGCAAACAGATAGGCAGGCAGCACGCATACGACCATCATTGTCGCAATAATCAGTGACGCATCCCGCCAGCCAAATCCATGAATCAGCAACGCCGTTCCCGGCCAGACCAGCGTGGTGCAGAAGCCTGAAATCAGCGTAATACCGGTGATTGCTGAACGCGCCTGACTGCCATAACAGGTGCCGAGTGTGGCAAACAGAGCATCATAAAGGCCCATCGCCATACCAACGCCGATAATGATCCAGGCAAACAGAAACAGCGGCAGCCAATCGCTGACCGCCATCATCACCAGCCCCACCGCCATTACGATGCCGCTCAGTGCCAGCAGCAGACGACCGCCGGTACGGGCGATAATTCTGCCGGCCCGCGGTGACAGCAGGCCTGACACCAGTATCCCCGTCGAGAGCGCACCGTAGATCCACTGCTGCGACCAGCCTGTCTCAGCTGCAATCGGGTTCGCCATCACCGCCATCAGATAGAACGACCCGCCCCAGGAGAGAATCTGCACCAGGCCCAGGGTGAAAATGGCGGCGATACCGGGTTTGTTGTTCTGACTCACAGGCGATCTCTTCATTAGCAGGCGAACCGTTTTTATAACATTTTCTGCCAGAAGCCAGAATGCGGGACGCGCTTTTCTCTGGATAACTCGTCAGGTCGCACGTTTTTGAAGAAATAATATAGTATGTTGTAACTATAAAGCGCTTGCATCCCTGTCAGGCATCTGCCACATTGTGAACGTTGTAACTATGGAGGCACAATATGACGCGCTACGACTTAGTGGCTGATATGCATCAGTGTGTAAACGACCTGGAACTGGCGCTGGGTGAGCTGCGCCAGCAGATTGAGGCGCAGCCTTTGCTCATCGCCCGGGTCTTCAGCCTGCCGCCGGTGGTGAAAGGCCGCGAACATGAAGCGATTACGCAGATCGCCGTCGAGCAGCATCTGGGCGACAGCGCGTTAAAAATGGCGCTGGACCACTACTGCCGTCTGTTTATGCAGCATCAGTCTGAACAGCTGAGCACCAAGGCTGCTGTGCGCTTACCTGGGGCTCTCTGTATCGAATGTGATGAACAGCGCGAAGCGGAGATCGGTTCGCTGATTGACCTCATTAATCAGCTGAAGGCACGACTGGAGCAGCTGATTACGGTGGACTCGGGCCTGCCAAGCGAAGCACGTTTTGAGTTCGTCCACCAGCACCTGCGCGGCCTGATTACGCTGAATGCCTATCGCACGATCACCCTGCTCAGCGCCCCTGACAGCCTGCGTTTCGGCTGGGCCAACAAGCACATTATCAAGAATCTTAAGCGCGAAGAGGTGATCGCCCAGCTGGAAAAAAGCCTGAAGGCGGGACGCGCGCAGGCACCGTGGTCACGTGAACAGTGGGCGGAAAAAGTGCAGGAAGAGCTGGCGAGCGTGCGCGCCCTGCCCGCTTCGGCACGGCTGAAAATCAAGCGTCCGGTGAAAGTCCAGCCGGTCGCACGCGTCTGGCGCGCGGAAGAAAAAAAACAGACCCAGCTGGCCTGCCCGTCACCGATTCTGGTGATCTGCCGCGATCGCAGTCAGGTTCCGGTGCTGGGTGAGCTGCTTAATTACGACGCCGATAACATTACGCATCGACATAAGCCCGCCGCTGAACCGCTGAATCTGTTGATACCCCGACTGCATCTGTGGGTCGATTGCCCGATATAAAAAAGGCCAGCGGATGCTGGCCTCTGACGCCTCTCTGACTTTATGACTTCATGCTGCCGACCATCTCTTCCGGACGGACCCAGGCATCAAACTCTTCTTCAGTGAGATAACCCAGTTTCAGCGCCGAGCCCTTCAGCGTCAGCCCCTCTTTATGCGCCTTTTTGGCAATTTCAGCCGCTTTGTCATAGCCGATGTGGGTGTTCAGCGCCGTCACCAGCATCAGTGATTCGTTCAGCAGTTGATTGATGCGCTCGCGCACCGGCTCAATGCCGACAGCGCAATGATGATTAAAGCTGTCCATACCATCCGCCAGCAGGCGAATCGATTGCAGGAAGTTATGGATCACCATCGGACGGAACACGTTCAATTCAAAATTACCCGACGCGCCGCCCATGTTGATCGCCACGTCGTTACCCATCACCTGACAGCAGAGCATGGTCATCGCTTCGCACTGCGTAGGGTTAACTTTGCCCGGCATAATGGAGCTGCCAGGTTCGTTTTCCGGAATGGCGATTTCGCCAATGCCGCAGCGCGGGCCTGAAGAGAGCCAGCGCACATCGTTGGCGATTTTCATCAGTGAAGCGGACAGCCCTTTCAGCGCGCCATGCGCATGCACCAGCGCATCACAGGTTGCCAGTGCCTCAAACTTGTTTGGCGCGGTGACAAATGGCTGCTGCGTCAGATCGGCCAGCGCCTTCGCCACGCGCACCGCATATTCCGGATGAGTGTTCAGACCGGTGCCCACCGCGGTTCCGCCCAGCGCCAGCTCCGCCACGTGTGGAATGCTCTGTTCGATATGCTTCAGGTTGTGCTCCAGCATCGCCACCCAACCGGAAATCTCCTGGCCCAGCGTCAGCGGCGTCGCATCCTGCAAATGGGTACGGCCAATCTTAACGATGTCTTTGAACGCGTCAGACTTCTGGCTCAGCGTCTTTTTCAGAACCTGAATCTGTGGGATCAGCTGTTCGCGCAGCGCGATGACGGCGGCAACATGCATCGCCGTCGGGAAGACGTCGTTGGAGCTCTGGCTCTTGTTGACATCGTCGTTAGGATGGACGAGGCGCGACATCCCGCGCTCCCCGCCAAGAATTTCACTCGCGCGGTTTGCCAGCACCTCATTCATGTTCATGTTGGTCTGAGTGCCGGAACCGGTCTGCCAGATCGCCAGCGGGAACTCATCCGCGTGCTTATCCGCCAGTACTTCATCCGCCGCGCTGACAATCGCATCTGCGCGGTCAGTGGGCAGCAGTCCAAGATCGCGGTTAACGCTGGCCGCGGCGCGCTTGGTCAGCGCCAGCGCATGCACCAGTGCGGTCGGCATTTTTTCGGTTGAGATACGGAAGTGTTCCAGCGAGCGCTGCGTCTGCGCGCCCCACAGTTTGTCTGCCGGTACATCGATGGGGCCCATTGAATCTTTCTCAATGCGGTTGCCTGCCATGAATACGTCTCCTTCACCTTGTTTTTAAAAGAATGACCGCCTGCTCGTTGCAATCAACTGTCAGGCAGCCAGGATAGTAATACACAATAATTTAACATTATCAGAACTTAGCGTCCTTTTGCGCTGGATATGTATTTTTACCGGTAGTTTCTGCTTTAATAGCCGCAATAATTTCCCGTGATAAAGGGTTATACAATGCAAAAAATGAACAATTCGCTGCAAAATTACGCGTGGGGCAGCAAAACGGCGTTGACTGAGCTTTATGGTATTGCCAATCCCGAGGGCCTGCCGATGGCAGAGCTGTGGATGGGTGCACATCCGAAAAGTCCCTCTACCGTGATGGATCAGGGCAGCGAGCGTTCGTTACGTGACGTGATTGATGCGGCGCCCGCCGCGATGCTGGGTGACGCGGTAGCACAGCGCTTTGGTGAATTGCCGTTCCTGTTCAAAGTACTGTGTGCCGATCAGCCACTGTCGATTCAGGTCCATCCCAGCAAACGTGCAGCCGAAGTGGGCTTTGCTCGTGAGAATGCGGCTGGGATTCTGCTGACGGCCGCGGAGCGCAACTATAAAGATGCAAACCACAAGCCGGAGCTGGTCTATGCGCTGACGCCGTTCCAGGCAATGAATGGCTTTCGCACGCTGACGCAGATGGTTTCCCTGCTGGAGCCGGTTGCAGGTGCACATCCACAGATTGCTCATTTTTTGCAACATCCCGATCAGGAGACGCTTGCTGCGCTGTTCTCCACCCTGCTGTCACTGGAGGATGAGGCGAAATCGCTGGCGCTGGGCGTACTGAAATCCGCGCTTGATGCGCAGCAGGATGAGCCGTGGGAAACCATTCGCATGATTGCGGCTGAATATCCTGACGACAGCGGCCTGTTTTCACCGCTGCTGCTGAATGTCATCACCCTGCAGCCCGGCGAGGCGATGTTCCTCTACGCGGAAACCCCGCACGCGTATCTGAAAGGCGTGGCGCTGGAGGTGATGGCCAACTCGGATAACGTATTGCGGGCCGGTTTAACCCCAAAATTTATCGATATCGACGAGCTGATGGCCAACCTGAAGTTTGATGAAAAACCTGCCAGCTCGCTGCTGACGGAGCCAGAACAACAGGGTCATGCGCTGCGCTTCCCGATTCCGGTGGAAGATTTTGCCTTTGCTATCCATAGCCTGAACGCAGAACCGCAATCGCTGGCGCAGCAGAGCGCCGCCCTGCTGTTCTGCATCGAAGGCCAGGCGGTTATCGCCAAAGGTGATCAGCAACTGACGCTGAAACCGGGTGAATCCTGCTTCATTGCCGCCAGCGAATCGCCAGTAACGGTCGCCGGTATGGGCAGGCTGGCGCGGGTATTTAACGACTTAGGCCAGAGCGGCTGACGTAATCTCTGTTAACTGCTATTATTTCAACCTATTAGCTTTTAAACGCCTGCGGGCGTTTTTCTTCGGTCGCTGGGATAAACCTGCGGCATAAGCGGACTCAAGGATAAGGACGAATCAGCAATGAAAAAGACGAATGTTGCCGTAGGTGTCATCATCGCACTGGGCGTAGTCTGGACTGGCGCAGCGTGGTTCACCGGCAAGCAAATTGAAAGCCACAGGGATGAGCTGGTGCAGAACGCCAATGTACAGCTGAACGCTTATGCCCCTAATAGCCGACTGAAGATCAGCTATCAGGACTATCAGCGCGGCGTGTTCAGCAGCAAAGTGAATCTGGTGGTTCAGGCCAATTCGCAGACGGAAGATAATCCGCTGCTGAAGCCGGGTCAGAGCATCATCCTGAATGAGACTATCGATCATGGCCCTTTCCCGTTTGCGCAGCTGAAGCATTTCAACCTGATCCCGAGCATGGCATCCGTTCATACCGAGCTGGCTAACACCGATGCGGTGAAGAAGCTATTCGAGCTGGCCGGCAATAAGTCGCTGATTAACGCAGATACCCGCATTGGTTACAGCGGCGCTACCGATACCGCGCTGCGTGTCCTGCCGGTTGATTATCAGAATGCGCAAACCGGCGAGCGTTTTGCCACCAATGGTGGCACATTCAACGTCAGCGCCGATAATAAAGGCGATAAAGTGTCGCTGGACAGCGATGTGGATAGCTTCGCGCTGACCAGTAAAAATGAGATGGGCCAGCCGGTACTGTTTACTGTTAATGGTCTGAAGCTGAACGGTAACACGCATCTCAGCCCGGAAGGCGTGCGTATCGGCGATCAGTCGGTGGACATTGAGAAGGTGAATGCCAGCATCAATGGTCAGGACGCCCTGACGCTGCATAAAATGAAAGGCACCTCCTCTTTCGATAACAGCGCCGGTAAAATTGGCGGCGATATTGATTACAAAGTTGAAGGCGTTCAGCTGCAGAAGCAGGACTTCGGTCAGGCTGCGCTGAAGATGAAGCTGTCACAGTTTGATGCGCAGGCGGTCAAAGCCTTCTCGGATCGTTACAACGCGCAGATGCAGGCGCTGCTGACACAGCCTGACGTTGCGGAAGATCCTATCCGCTATCAGGCAGGCGTGCATCAGATTCTGATGGCTAATCTGCCGATGCTGCTGAAAGGCTCGCCATCCATCAGCATTGCTCCGCTGAGCTGGAAGAATGACAAAGGTGAAAGTACCTTTAATCTGACGGCCAGCTTCAACGATCCTTCTGCCGTCACCGGTGAAGCACAGACTCTGAGCGCTATGGTTGACCGGGTACTGAAAAGCCTGGACAGCAAACTGGTGATCAATATGCCGATGGCAACCGAAACCATGCACAAAGTGGGTCTGGCAGAGGGTTATCAGGCTGATGACGCCCAGAAGCTGGCGGATCAGCAGGTGAAAGGTCTGGCAGCGATGGGCCAGATGTTCCGCCTGACTCAGCAGCAGGATAACAACATCGTGACCAGCCTGCAGTACACCAACGGTCAGGTGAACATGAACGGCGACAAGATGACGCTGGAACAGTTTATGTCCCGCTATATGCTGGGTATGCCGACCAGCGAAGGTATGCCGCAGTAACCGCTGTCTTTTTTTGAAGGCGACCTCCGGGTCGCCTTTTTTATGTCTGAACGCTGCGGAAATGATTTTTCCGCCGGTTATGAGTAATTAAGCAGCATCCGGCGCGGCTGTTGCGCAAATAGCTGGCGCTGTTGCGCAAGATATTTTTATAATGCTCTGCACTTCACCGACAACTCAGCGAGTGCGCCATGATCGATTCTAAAATTCCTCTGACTGATATTCACCGCCACCTTGATGGCAACATTCGTGCACAAACCATTCTCGATTTAGGCCGCCAGTTTAATTTCGCCCTGCCCGCCTCAACGCTGGAGACGCTGCGTCCGCATGTGCAGGTTGGCCAGAATGAACCTGATCTGGTGAGCTTTCTGCAAAAACTCGACTGGGGCGTGAAAGTGCTGGGCGATCTGGATGCCTGCCGCCGCATTGCGCAGGAAAATGTTGAAGATGCCGCGCGCGCGGGCATTCATTATGCTGAACTGCGTTTTTCGCCCGGTTATATGGCGATGACCCACAACCTGCCCATTGCCGGTGTGGTTGAAGCGGTGATTGACGGCGTACGCGCTGGCCGTCAGCAGCATGATATCGACGTGCGTCTGATTGGCATTATGAGCCGTACCTTTGGCGAAGATGCCTGCCTTGCCGAACTGGAAGGTTTACTGGCCCATCGCGATCACATTACGGCTGTCGATCTGGCGGGTGATGAGCTGGGCTTCCCGGGCAGCGAGTTCCTGAGTCACTTTACCCAGGCGCGCGATGCCGGTTTCCGCGTTACCGTGCATGCGGGCGAAGCGGCTGGTCCGGAAAGCATCTGGCAGGCGATTCGTGAGCTCGGCGCTGAGCGTATCGGTCACGGCGTGAAAGCGATTGAAGATCGCGCGCTGATGGATTTCCTGGCGGAGCACCATATTGGTATTGAATCCTGCCTGACCTCCAATATCCAGACCAGCACCGTGCCCTCACTGGCGCAGCATCCGCTGAAAACCTTCCTTGAGCATGGCATTCTGGCGACCATCAATACCGATGATCCTGCGGTTCAGGGCATCGAGCTGGCGCATGAATACCATCATGCCGCACCGGCTGCCGGTCTGAGTGCCACGCAGATCCGTCAGGCGCAGGAGAATGGGCTGACGATTGCCTTCCTCAGCGAGGCTGAGAAAGCGGCTATTCGCGCTCGCATGCGGTAAGCTGCTGGAGTCAGCCAAAAAGAAAACGGGCCGGATAATTGGCCCGTTTTTTATGTGAGGAAATGCTCAAGGACAGGTAGTTTTAAGAACGGGCTTACACAGGGAACCGGATCAGATCGGAAAGACGCAAAAGCCGCCATCCCTGGCATGCTCTGCCCATGCCGTCCTGGCGCGGGACGCTTTCCTCTTCTGACCCGGTTCCCTGAATGTTAAGCAAATTTATTGCTGAAGGACTTGCCCGCTTTTGAGCTTGTCAGTCGTCTGCCCGAAGTATTAAACGACCAGTATTACACTCACCCACTAAACGCGCTTCAGCGACAGCGTCTGGCGTTTCTCGGCGGATTGCAGACCCAGCTCGATCAGCTCCATCACCTGAATCGCCTCTTCCGCCGTCACCGGATTGTTACCGCGTCCGGCGATCGCATCACGGATGCCTGCGTAGTAAGCCGGATAGTTGCCCGGCTGGGTCAGCTGCGTGGTTTCGGTGAGGGAGTCGCCATCAACCAGCGTCAGCGTGCCGTCGCGCATGTCATAGCCCCAGTCCTCCTGCGGCGGGAAGTCACCCGACTTCAGACGATCTTCCTGCGGATCCAGACCATATTTAACGTAACTGCCGCGCGTGCCGTGGACGGTGTAACGGGCGGATTCTGCTGCCACCAGCATACTGGCGTGCAGCACGACGCGGCGCTGCGGATAAGTCAGCGTGGCGTGGAAGTAGTCGGTAGTCTGCGCGCCCGGACGCATTTCGGCCAAATCAACATTGATGGCGACCGGCGGGCCAAACAGCTGAAGCGCCTGGTCCAGCAGATGCGGCCCCAGGTCATACCAGATTCCGCTGCCTGCGCCCTTCATTTCACGCCAGCGATTGCGCACTTCCAGACGGAAACGGTCAAAATGCGATTCGAAGTAACGCACTTCACCCAGTGAGCCCGCTTCAAGCAGGGATTTCAGTGTCAGGAAATCGCTGTCCCAGCGGCGGTTATGGAATACCGACAGCAGCAGCCCTTTAGCTTTCGCCAGCGCATCGAGTTCGCGGGCCTGTGACAACGTCACGGTAAACGGCTTATCGACCACCACATGTTTACCGGCATTCAGCGCCGCTTTAGCCAGCGGGAAGTGCGTATCGTTGGGGGTAGGAATGACAATCAATTGCAGAGTCGGGTCGTCCAGCAGCCCCTGAGGATCGGCCACCACCTTCACGGCGGGCCAGTCGGCGTGGACTTTGCTGGCGTCGCTACTGGAAATGGCGGCCAGTTCGACGTCCGGCGTCCCCGCAATCAGCGGAGCATGAAACGTTTTACTGGCAAAGCCGTAGCCGATCAGACCAACACGTAATTTATCGCTCATTTGGATTCCTCTCAGGGCCTGCCTTGCAGGCTCTTAGTTGATAACCTGATTGATTTAAGACTATTAACCAGGTGAGGACAAGGCGGAATCCCCCGAAAAAACTAAGAGATAGCACTCCGGGCCAGGGGCCAGGCCGTCTGCGCCGCCAGGCTGTCGTGCGCGTCCTGATTGCGGCGGCGGAAGTCGCTGGGACTGACGCCAACACGCTTGCGGAATACCCGTGAGAAATAGAGCTGGTCATCGTAACCCACTTCACGCCCTACCGAGGCGATGGGTTCCTGGGTGGTCTGCAGCAGCAGTTTGGCGCGGATAACGCGCTGATCCTCACGCCAGCGCAGCAGGTTGACACCCATCTGCTCGCGGAACAGGTGCGCCAGTCGCGACGGTGACAGGCAGACATGGCGCGCTACCTCTTCGATCTTGACCTCGCTGGCGAGATGGTTGGTAACATACTGACAGGCTTCGATGACGCGCGGGTCGCGGATCAACTGATGGCTGCGCGGATCTTCTTCAACGGCACGCAGCAGCAGTCGTTCCAGCAGGTTCATTGCCAGCTCTTCCGCAAAGCGGCGGCCTGAGTTGTGCGTCTGTTCGATACTGGCAAACAGGCGGTCGAACTCGCCGCGCAGCGATTCCGGCAGCAGCAGTCGTCCCACGCCCTCCTGCTCATCCTGCCAGCGCAGCCAGTCGTGCCAGTAGGCGCGCGGACGGAAATAGACCCAGCGGTGGAACCACTGCGGGCTGTCCGGCGCGCGGCCGTAGTAGTGAGCGGTTTTTGGCTGAAACAGCAGCATTTCGCCCGGTTCGCAGTCAAATGCCCGCTCGCCGTCGAATACCCGCCCTTTGCCTTTAATGGTGAGGTTCAGAATGTAACCTTTCATGCCGTGCGGGCGATCGATAAAGAAATCGAGAGGACCATCAGCGGTGATGGGCGTCAGCCCCGCCACCAGCCAGGCATTGAATGAATAGCCCGGCAACAAGGGGTTTTGCTGCCCGGCCGGTAATTCGCGGTGATACATAGCGACCTCACTCAGTCTGTTTGTGTTCGGATAGCCCGCAGAGGCGTCTGCTTCTGCGGGCCAACGGCTCGATCAGTCAGGCTTTTTTCTGTTTGTAACGGTCAAAAATTACCGCCGCTAACAGTATCAGACCGCGCACCACATACTGTGAGAATGGCGAGATATTCAATAAATTCATCGCATTCTCGACGGTGCCGAGAATTAATACCCCTGCCACCACGTAGGAAATCTTGCCGATGCCGCCCTTCAGCGACACGCCGCCCAGTACGCAGGCAGAAATCACCACCAGCTCATAGCCGATGGAGGTCATGGGCTGACCGCTGGTCATACGTGACGCCAGGATGATGCCCGCCGCCGCCGAAACCAGACCGGAAAGAATGAAGATGATGATGCGGGTACGCACCACCGGCACACCGGCCAGTCGCGCGGCCTCTTCATTGCCGCCAATCGCCAGAGTATTACGGCCAAAAGTAGTTTTGTTGAGCAGGAAGCCGAAGATCAGCATGGTCGCCAGGGTCAGCCAGATGGGCGCAGGCACGCCAAGCCAGTTGGCAAAGCCCAGCTCAAAGAAGCGCTCATCTTCAATCCCGACTGCTTTACCATCCGAGAAGATATAAGCCAGGCCACGCACGATCTGCATGGTCGCCAGCGTGGTGATCAGCGCATTGATCCTGAGTCGGGCAATCACAAAGCCGTTGATAAAACCGGTGATCATGCCGAGCACCAGACCGGCTGCCACGCCAATCCACAGGCTTTCAGTCATGTTGATCACCACGGCGGTCACAACACCCGCACAGGCGATAACGGACGCGACAGACAGGTCAAAATCCCCGGAGGCCAGACAGAACAGCATGCCGCAGGCGACCATGCCGGACATCGACATCGCCAGTCCTAAGCCTTTCATATTGATAAACGAGCCAAAGTTCGGTACAAAAATCGCACAGACAATAAACAGCAGCGCAAAGACAACCAGCATGCCGAAGTTGTCCCAGATGCGACCTAACTGCAGGCCGCCGCGTGAAGCGGGCTGCGGCGTATTTGAGGTCGTGGATGAAGCCATGATGATCTCCTGTCAGGCCACGGCGGCCGCTTGAGTAGTTTTGGGCATCGCCAGGCTCAGCGTCTGCTGCTCCGTGGCGTCGTCGTGCAGCAGTTCACCGGCAATGGCACCCTCGCGCATCACCACGATGCGATCGGCCAGGCCCATCACTTCCGGTAAATCGCTGGAGGCGAACAGCACCGCAATGCCCCGGTTCGCCAGCTGATAAATCAGGTTATAAATTTCATGTTTGGCACCGACATCGATGCCGTGCGTAGGCTCATCCAGCAGGATCACTTTCATATCCTCAGAGAGCCAGCGTCCCAGAATCGCCTTCTGCTGGTTACCGCCGGAGAGGTTCATGATCAGCTGATCGGCGCTGGGCGTTTTGATGTTCAGCGAGCGGATATGGCTGTCGGCGTTTTTATTTTCCCAGCCGTTTTTAATCAGGCACCCAGCGGTAAGATTATGACGACGGGCGCTGATGTTGATGTTGTCGCGCACCGAGTGCACCGGAATAATGCCCTCGGCTTTGCGGTCTTCCGGACAAAGCATGATGCCCGCACGGATAGCGTCGATGGGTTCGCGCAGCGGCAGCGGTTTTCCGTCCAGGATCACCTGACCGCCATGCAAACGCGTGCCGCCAAATAACCCTTTCAGCAGTTCACTGCGTCCGGCTCCCACCAGGCCAAACAGCCCCACGATTTCACCGGCATGAACTTTCAGCGAAATCGGCGTACGCACGCCTTTCGCTTCCACCTTGTCCAGCTCAAGCCGCACGTCGCCTTTAGCGCGTGGTGAGTAGCCATAGATATCACCCAGATTACGTCCCACCATCGCCTGCACCAGATCGTCGTGATGGGTGTTAGCCATGTCAGTAAAGGTCCGCACGTAGCGGCCATCTTTGAAGACGGTGATGGCGTCACTGAGGGCGAAGATCTCTTCCATGCGGTGTGAAACATAGAGCACCACCCGGCCCTCCTCGCGGAGCTGACGGATAACGCGGAACAGGTTGTCAATTTCACGCGCCGACAGCGAACTGGTTGGCTCATCAAAGGCGATAATGCGCGCGTTGCGCGCCAGCGCTTTGGCAATCTCCACCATCTGCCACTGCCCCAGCGACAGATATTTCAGCGGCATATCGGGATCGATATCCATGCCGAGATTTTTCAGCTGCAGGCCCGCCTCAAATCGCATCAGCTTACGATTGACCAGCCCATGTTTGTGCGGAATCTGACCGAGGTAGATGTTCTCCGCCACACTCATTTCCGGCACCAGATGCAGTTCCTGGTAAATAATGGCGACGCCCGCGTCCAGCGCATCTGTGGTGCGTTGAAAGCTCATCGGCTTGCCTTTAATGCGAATCTCACCGCCGCTCGGCTGATAACTGCCGCTGAGTATTTTTAACAGCGTTGATTTGCCTGCGCCGTTCTCGCCCATCAGCGCATGGACTTCACCGCCCCGGCAGTCGAAGGAGATATCCTGCAACGCTTTCACGCCAGGGAAGGTTTTACTGATGCCATGAAACGACAGAAATGCTGAATCAGTGTTCATGCTGGTCCTCACTCTTTCGCGCCACCGGCCTGTCAGGGCGGGCGGCGCGAAATCGGCTATTAAGGAGGCCGGGCTGCAGACAGCCCGACAGGCTCAGGGTTACATCAGTCCTTTTTTCGCCAGTTCAGTTTTGAAGTTGTCACGGGTGATCAGCACCACATCGGTAACTTCGGTGAATTTCGGTGGCTCTTCACCCTTGCTGACCCAGTTGTAGAGCATCTGGCTACTTTTGTAGCCGTGGATATCCGGGCTTGGCAGCAGCGAACCGTAGAAGCCGGTCGCCTTGTCTTTCGACAGTTCACTGATGGCATCGACGCCGTTGATGCCGATACCGATGACGTCAGCCGCTTTAAAGCCCTGTCCTTCGGTGGCACGCACGCCGCCTAGCACGGTGTTGTCGTTCATGCCGACAACCAGCCAGTGTTTAACTTCAGGATGCTGCACCAGCAAGGAATTACCGGCGTCAAATGCGCCAGGGATATCGTTAGATTTGGTGGGAACCTGGTAGATCTGGGCTGCCGGGAAGCCTGCGGCTTTGATCGCGTCCATTGAGCCGCCGGTACGACGACGTGCGGTATCGAGTTCGTTCGCGGTAATCGCCATCACGCCGGTGGTTTTCACATCCCAGCCGCGTTTCTGCATCTCTTTATAGAGCTCCTGCCCCTGACGCTCACCAATTTTGGTGGCCGCCATCATCACCAGCGGCACGGTGTCCATTGGCTTGCCTTTAGCGGTGACGAACTGGTCATCCACGGCGATGACTTTCAGACCGTAGCCGCGTGCCTTCGCCATGATGGCGGAGCCGAGTTTAGGATCGGGGGTACAGATAACAAAACCTTTGGCGCCATTCGCCGCCAGGCTGTCGATGGCATTCAGGGTTTTTTCACCATCCGGCACAGCAATTTTGATGACATCAAAGCCAAGATCTTTGCCCGCTTTGTCGGCGAATTTCCATTCAGTCTGGAACCAGGGTTCCTCTGGTTGCTTGACTAAAAAACCCAGCTTCATGGTCTCGGCGATAGCGGATTGTGACATAACCGCTGCCAGGCCGATGGCCGCGAATGCTTTAGTGAATTTATGCATGATGCTCTCCGGTACCAGGTTATTTTTCGCTGCTAATAACGAATCGGTGTAAACGCTACCAGTTAATTTTCTTATGAGGGTACAGCCTTAAATCAGTGCGTTAGGCTGGCATGTGCTGACAGACTGTCCAGACGCTGGGCTAGTTTTAGCGGTATTAGCGAAGAAAAATGTAGAGCGGTATCACACATTAAAATCACGACAAAATGATCCATACATTCAGCAAATTTAACCTGAGCTTAACTTTTGCAATGGATCACAAAATCACTGCCGATGACAGAAAAGTGCATATTGTCAGCCAGCGATGACTAACTGTTCCGGCGCGCCGAATCCAGGATACAGGAGTTAACTAACTACAGGAGATTCCGATGCGTGCTGGAGCCATCACCCTTGGGCTGGACTTTGGTAGTGATTCGGTGCGTGCGCTGGCCGTAGATTGTCAGAGCGGCAAAGAGCTGCAGAGTGCGGTGTGCAGCTACCCGCGCTGGCAGCAGGGCTTATATAGCGATCCGCACACTAACCGTTTTCGTCACCATCCACAGGATTACATCGACGCGATGGAGCAGGCGTTGCTCGGCGTGCTGAATGCACTGAGCGACGATCAACGCGCCGCCGTGGCCGGCATTGGCGTTGACAGCACCGGTTCAACCCCGGCGCCCATCGACCGCGACGGCAACGTGCTGGCGCTGCGCCCGGAGTTCGCGGAGAACCCTAACGCGATGTTTGTGTTGTGGAAAGATCACACGGCGATAGAAGAAGCAGAAGAGATTAATCAGCTGTGCCACAGCGGCCGCTTTCAGGATTACAGCCGCTATATTGGCGGCATTTACTCCTCGGAGTGGTTCTGGGCGAAGATTCTGCACGTGTCGCGTGAAGATGCAGCCGTGCGTGAGGCCGCCGTTTCCTGGGTCGAGCTGTGCGACTGGGTACCTGCCCTGCTAAGCGGGACGACCGCGCCAGATAAGCTGCGCCGTGGTCGCTGTGCGGCCGGGCACAAAGCGCTGTGGCACGGCGACTGGAATGGCCTGCCCGATGTCGATTTCCTTAATGCACTCGACCCGCTGTTAACCCAGCAGCTCGACTCTCCGCTGTTTACCGATACCTGGACCGCGGATCTGCCGGTCGGCACGCTCAGCCCCGAGTGGGCGCAGCGTCTGGGACTGACGCAGACCGTCACGCTTTCCGGTGGCGCATTTGACTGCCATATGGGCGCAGTCGGTGGCGGTGCCAGACCTTATACGCTGGTGAAAGTGATCGGCACTTCAACCTGCGACATCCTGATTGCGGACGCGGATAAAGTTGGCGATCGCGATATTAAAGGCATCTGTGGTCAGGTCGATGGCAGCGTTGTGCCCGGCGCTATCGGGCTGGAGGCCGGTCAGTCTGCCTTTGGTGATATCTACGCCTGGTTCAGCCGTTTACTGGGCTGGCCGTTACAGCTGGCGGCGCAGCAGCATCCGGAGCTGAAGCCACAGCTGGCGGAGATGCAAAAGAGCCTGATTAAGGATCTGACCGAAGCCTGGGCCGCCAATCCGCAGCTCGACCATCTGCCGGTGGTGCTGGACTGGTTTAACGGTCGCCGCACACCGAATGCTAATCAGCGTCTGAAAGGGGTAATTACCGACCTGAATCTGGGCACCGATGCGCCCGCGCTGTTTGGCGGTCTGGTGGCGGCAACCGCGTTTGGCGCACGCGCCATTATGGAGTGCTTCGAGCAGCAGCAGATCCCGGTTGAGAGCATTCTGACCCTTGGTGGCATCGCACGTAAATCACCGGCGATTATGCAGGCCTGCTGCGATGTGATGAACCGGCCACTGGATATCGTCGCCTCTGACGAGTGCTGTGCGCTGGGTGCGGCCATTTTCGCCGCCGTCGCCGCCGGTGTTCACGCCAGCGTCCCTGATGCACAGCAGGTCATGGCCAGCCCGATTGCCGTCACGCTGCAGCCCGACCCGGCGCGCGTCGCCCGCTATCAACAACTTTATCATCGCTATCAACAATGGTGCGAGACGGCAGAACCCCAATTCGCCGCCCGCCCCGCTTCCGCTACGAGCCTGGCCCAACAGGCGTAATTGTTTCAGGCAGTCTGGACACGGACAGCGCGAAACAGCCAGCGTACGCGGCGTACGTGAGGATTGTGAGCACTGCCCAGGTTCAGAATGACAAATAAAATAGCCTATTGGGTAGGCGCAAAGTGAAGGAGTGGTTTTATGGAACAGTCAAACAGTTACAGCGTGTGGTTTGTCATCGGCACGCAGCACCTCTACGGGGCGGAGACGTTACGCCAGGTTGAACAGAATGCGCGTCAGGTCGTTGAGGGGTTGAATCAGGCCGGTTTACCACTGCGTCTGGAACTGAAACCGCTGGTGAAGTCACCGGATGAAGCGCTGGCCCTGTGTCGCGACGCAAACTATGACAAGCAGTGCGCCGGGATCATCACCTGGCTGCACACTTTCTCTCCGGCCAAAATGTGGATCGGCGGCCTGAGCGTGCTGAATAAGCCGCTGCTGCAATTCCATACCCAGTTCAATGCAGAGATCCCGTGGGACAGCATGGACATGGACTTTATGAACCTGAACCAGACCGCACACGGCGGCCGTGAGTTCGGTTTTATTGGCGCGCGCATGGGCCTGCAGCACAGCGTAGTGACCGGTCACTGGAAAGATAGCGCCAGTCAGCAGCGTCTGGGGAACTGGATGCGTGCAGCGCTGGCAAAACAGGCCAGCCAGCAGCTGAAAGTCGCCCGTTTTGGCGACAACATGCGTGAAGTGGCCGTGACTGAAGGCGATAAGGTCGCCGCACAGATTCAGTTCGGCTATTCAGTGAATGGCTGGGGTGTAGGCGATCTGGTTGAGGTGATCAATGGCGTCAGCGATGGCGACGTAAATGCGCTGATCGACGAGTACGAAAGCCTCTATCGCTTTACCGATATTGCTGCATCTGGTGGCGAAAAACGTCAGAACGTGCTGGATGCCGCGCGCATCGAGCTGGGCCTGAAGCGTTTCCTGGAAGCAGAAGGCTGCCACGCCTTTACCACCAACTTCCAGACGCTGCACGGCATGACGCAGTTGCCCGGTCTGGCGGTTCAGCGTCTGATGGGTCAGGGTTATGGCTTCGCAGGTGAAGGTGACTGGAAGACCGCTGCGCTGCTGCGCATTTTCAAAGTGCTGGCTGGCGATCGTAAAGGTGGCACCTCATTTATGGAGGATTACACCTATCACTTCTCACCAGGCAACGATCTGGTGCTGGGCTCGCACATGCTGGAAGTCTGTCCGTCGATTGCCATTGAAGAGAAGCCCTTAATCGATGTGCAGTTCCTCGGCATTGGCGATAAAGCCGATCCGGCGCGCATGATTTTCTCCACGCCAGCGGGTCGTGCGGTTAACGCCAGTGTGATTGATATGGGTGATCGTTTCCGTCTGCTGGTTAACGTGGTGGATGCTATCGGGCAGCCGAAACCGCTGCCGAAGTTGCCGGTTGCCCGCGCACTGTGGAAAGCGCAGCCATCACTGGCCACCGCTTCCGAAGCGTGGATTCTGGGAGGCGGCGCGCACCATACGGTGTTCAGTCAGGCGCTGACGCTCGACGATATGTATCTGTATGGTGAGATGAATGATATCGAAGTGCTGGTGATTGATGAGCACACCAATCTGCCTGCGTTTAAAGATGCACTGCGCTGGAATGAAGCGTATTACCGGTTGAAACGTTAATAGGTGATTGGTGCTGCCTTTCTTTGATTGGTAGCGTGCTTAAGTGATTAAAAAAGACCGACGCAGGAATTAATTCCGCGTCGGTTTTGATAAAAACTGTGCTATTCAGTCGGGAATGGCGGGCGTTACGTAAAGTCGCCGTAAATACATCCCTGTAGGCTCGGCCGCCGGACTACTCGCCTCATTCATGAGGCTCGCCCGCAAGCGGGCCAACGCTTCGCGTTGTTCAAAAAACGCTCCCGGCGTTTTTTTCCATGCGGCGGACGCTTTACTCCACTGCCCGCCATTTCCTCCTTTTTGTTGAGTCTGAGCGAATATTTCAAAGCTCAGAGCATCAAGCGTATTAGCAATAACTTCATGCATCAGATGTTTTACTCAACCGCCTACGATTCCTTCCTTTTTGATAGCTCAGTGCAAGTTGTTAAAAGCCATGATCAAACCCAACCGGGAAGAAATGGTATGCCTGAAGAGCAAAGCGTCCACGCCAGGGATGGCGCGGCCGATCCGCATGGATGCGGGAATTCTTTGCGATCAGGCATACCTTTCCTGACCTTGCACCCAAATCCCATAGCGATTGTTTTTACGGACATACAAAAGAGCGTTTTAGTCTTTGCTACCCTACTCTTTCATCATCTTGCACTTTCCTCCACCAGCCTGTATTTCTACATACCTGATAAAACAAGGTAAAAGCGCCATGCAAATTGCCGATCTGAACCAGCATCCCGACTACGCCTCACAAACCGCACAACTGCTGCACTCCGAATGGTCACATCTTCCTGCATGGTCGCATCAGCCCACTATCCTTAAGCGTTTAACACAACGAAACCAGACTACCTCTGCAGAATTTACCCTTATCGCGTCGCCGAATGGCGAAACGGTTATCGCGACCTGTAGCGTCATCCGTTATGAACTGGGCGACATCGCGGCAAGGGAATACTGGATTGGCGAAGTGGTTACGGATAGGAAATTCAGGGGCCAGGGCGTGGCGAAAGCCCTAATCCAGCAGGCGATTGCCCGGGCAAAACACCAGCAGATTGGCGAGCTCTGGCTCTATACACCCGATCAACAGGCGTACTATCAGCGTTCAGGATGGCGGGCGGTAGAACAGCGGCAGGTAGCGGATGAAAACGTCACGGTGATGATGCTGCATCTGGCACAATAAATCGCGGCTCCTGAGAGCCGCCATTTACCCGTTTACTCAGCCAGGGATTCGCTTAACCGGCGCGTTCTGCTGACGATCCCAGATCACCGTCAGCAACCGCTGCAGCGCGATAAACGTAAACAGCAGGATCCCGATGGCGATCTTAGTCCACCACGAACTCAGCGTGCCATCGAAATTAATCCAGGTCTGGATCAGCCCCTGAATCAACACACCAAACAGCGTGCCCAGCACCGTTCCGACACCACCCGACAACAGCGTGCCACCGATCACCACTGATGCAATCGCATCCAGCTCCACACCCAGCCCGGCCAGCGCATAACCTGCCGAGGTATAGATCGAGAACACGATGCCAGCCAGCGTCGCCAGCGTGGTGGAAAGCATATAAATCCTGATGGTAGTCGCACGGGTCGAAACGCCCATCAGCTGAGCCGACATCATATTGCCGCCGATGGCGTAAACGCGATTACCAAACCGCGTACGGTGCGCCAGAATAATCCCGCCCAACACCACCACCAGCATAATCACCGCCAGCAGACTGAGACGCCCTCCGCCCGGCACTTTCCACGCCAGACTGGAAAGCAGGGTGTAAAACGGATGATCGATAGGAATCGAGTTCTCTGACACCAGATAAGAACAGCCGCGCAGGAAAAACATCCCCGCCAGGGTAATGATAAAGGCCGGGATCTTCAGCGCATCGATTAGCCAGCCCATCATGGCGCCGAACAGCGCACCCAGTGACAGAATCAGCGCAAACGCCAGCAAGGGATCGACATGGAAATCGCCAATCGCCCGCGCCAGAAACACGCCGGTAAAGGCAATCACCGCGCCGACCGACAGATCGATACCGCCTGATAAAATCACAAAGGTCATCCCGACGGCGATAATGCCGAGGAAGGCGTTATCGGTCAGGATATTACAGATCACCCGGGTGGAAGCAAAACCCGGAAACTGACTCAGACAAAACAGGTAACCCGCCACAAACACCAGTAAGGTGATCATCAGCGGAAGATGACGTTTAATCATGTCGGGCGTCTCCGTTTCAACATCGCAATAAACCGCGGTGACTGCAGCAACAGCACACACATCACCACCACCGCTTTCACCACCTGATTCAGCTCCGGCGGGAAGCCGGAGAGCAGAATCCCGGTATTCATCGACTGAATAATTAGCGCGCCAATCAGCGACAACACCAGATTAAAGCGGCCACCCATCAGCGATGCACCACCAATCACCACGGCGAGAATCGCATCCAGCTCCAGCCATAAACCGGCATTATTAGCATCAGCACCGCGAATATCCGCCGCGACAATCAGTCCGGCCACAGCGGCACAGACGCCACTGATCGCATAAGTCGACATCACCACCAGCCAGCCGGTCACCCCCGCGTTGCGGGCCGCACGCAGGTTAATCCCCACCGCTTCGATAAACAGACCCAGTGCGGTCCTGCGCGTCAGCAGCCAGACGGCCAGCGCCACCATCAGCGTGATCCAGACCGGCACCGGCAACATCCACAGCGAGCCGTTACCAAACCAGCCGAGACTGTCACTGTCAAACGTCACAATCTGCCCCTGCGTAATCAGCTGAGCGATACCGCGCCCGGCGACCATCAGAATCAGCGTGGCAACAAACGGCTGAATACGCAGCAGCGCTACCAGCACCCCATTCCATAATCCACAGGCTAAACCGGTTCCCAGCGTACAGAGAATAATGAACGGCACACCGTGTCCGGCGACGGTCAGTGTCGCGGCCGTCGCGCCCGCTATCGCCATCACCGCCCCGACGGAAAGATCGATGCCGCCGGTAGCGATCACCAGTGTCATGCCAATCGCCAGCAGGGCAACCGGGGCCGCACGGTTAAGAATATCAATCGGGCTGCCGAACAGACGCCCATCCTGCAGGTGCACGGCAAAAAAGTTGTTGGCTACCAGACTGTCGATCAGCAGCACCAGCACCAGCGCGGCGATTTGCGGCATCCCTCGCGGGAACTTCAGCTTACGACGTGGTGGTTTTTCAGATGTCACAGGAGACTCAAGCATGTTTTGCCCCTCCGTCCGCGATAGCATTGACGATCGACGCCACCGAAAGCTGCTCCAGCGGAATTTCTGCCACCTGCTTCAGATCGCGCATGATCAGCACCCGATCGGCATAACCGACCAGCTCTTCGAGTTCAGACGAGATCACCAGCAGCGCCAGACCATCGGCGCACAGGGATTCAATTAAACGGATAATCTCGGCGTGTGCGCCCACATCAATGCCGCGCGTCGGTTCGTCGAGGATTAAAAACTGCGGTTTAGTCACCAGCCAGCGCGACAGCAGCACCTTCTGCTGGTTACCGCCCGATAACAGCTCTACCGGCTGCTCGGCGTGCGGCGTGCGAATACCCAGACTCTTGATAAAACGATCGGCAATCGCCTGCTGCTCGCGCTTCTTAATTGGCCGTAACCAGCCGCGCTGCGCCTGCAACGCCAGAATAATATTTTCGCGAACGGAGGCCGCACCGATAATCCCATCCGTCTTCCGATCCTCCGGGCAAAACCCCATGCCGAGCTGTGAGGCTCTCGCCGGGTTGGTAATCTTCTGCACTTTTCCTTTAATTTTTGCGGTCCCGCGATCGGCCCGACGAATACCAAACAGCACTTCAGCGGTCTCTGTCCGGCCAGAACCCAGCAGACCGGCCAGGCCGACGACTTCACCGGGACGCACCGCAAGGTTAAAAGGTTCGATGGTGCCCTTCCTGCCGTAATCTTCAAACGACACCACTGGCTGATTACTGCGCAGCGTGCTGCCCTGACGCTGTAATGCAGTCTCCAGCAGTTCACGACCCAGCATCAGCTTAATCAGTTCAATCTGCGGCAGCGTGGCGGTATCGCGAGTAGCGATAAACTGCCCGTTACGCAGCACGGTAATCCGGTCAGTAATGCGGTACACCTGGTCGAGAAAGTGGGTCACAAAAATCAGGCTCATCCCTTTGGCTTTCAACTGCGCCATCAGGGTAAACAGCATTTCGACTTCGCTGGCATCCAGGCTGGCTGTCGGCTCATCGAGGATCAGCACCTGGGCCGAAAGATCGACCGCGCGGCAGATGGCAACAATCTGCTGCATCGCCACTGAGTAGTGACCCAGCGGACGTGTCACGTCGAGGGAAAACCCGTAGTTCCGCATCAGCGCATCGGCATCACGCACCATGCGGCGACGGTCGATCATGCCAAAGCGACGCGGCTCACGACCAATATAGAGGTTATCTGCCACCGACATGTTCGGCAGCATATTCACTTCCTGATAAACGGTCCCGATACCCATCTCCTGCGCCTGTGCAGTGTTGTGCGGGGTAATCGGCGCACCATTCAGGGTAATCGTGCCGGCATCACGGCTGTAAACGCCGGTCAGCACCTTAATCAGGGTCGATTTGCCAGCACCATTTTCCCCCAGCAGCGCCATAATCTCCCCTTTGCGGATATCAAAGGAAACATTGCTCAGCGCTTTAACGCCGGGAAACCCTTTGCTGACGCCGCTGATGGATAACAGCGGTGTTTCATTTTGTATCGTCATTCTGCTCACTCCGCCTTACGTCATGAAAAACCGCCCCGAGGGGCGGTCTGCGGCAGGTCTGGGGCGGGTCTGTGGATCAGTAACCCATACCCTTTTTCTTATCCAGCTCCGTCTGCGCGTCAGCAGGCAGGAACAGCTTCGACTCGGTCTTGATGACTTTAGGCGGCAGCGTGCCATCTTTTTTGAATTTCTCAAGGGCATCAAACGCCGGGCCAGCCATGTTTGGTGTCAGCTCCACGTTGGCGTTGGCTTCACCTGCCAGCATCGCTTTGTAGATATCCGGCACACCATCAATTGAGCCGGTCAGAATATCTTTGCCCGGTTTCAGGCCAGCTTCTTTAATCGCCTGAATGGCACCGATCGCCATATCATCGTTATGTGCGTAAACCATGCAGATGTTTTTGCCGTTGTTCTCAGCCTTGATAAAGCTCTCCATCACCTCTTTACCCTTGCTGCGGGTAAAGTCACCGGACTGCGAGCGGATCACTTTGATGTTTGGATGGTTGCTGATCGCTTCAGCAAAGCCTTTCTTACGATCGATTGCCACGCTGGCCCCGACGGTGCCCTGCAGTTCCACCACGTTACACTGCTTGTCGCCCACGGTTTTCACCAGCCAGTCGCCAATCAGTTTGCCCTCCAGTACATTGTCCGCCGTCACCACGGCCTGATAGAGTGATTTGTCTTTCACCACGATAGCGCGGTCCAGCAGGTAAACCGGGATTTTGGCGTCTTTGGCTTCTTCCAGCACCGGCTCCCAGCCGGTCTGCACGACGGGCGCGATGAAAATGGCATCAACGCCCTGGGCAATAAATGAACGTACTGCCTTAATCTGATTCTCTTGTTTCTGCTGCCCGTCGGCGATTTTCAGGGTGATTCCGCGTTTTTTGGCTTCGCTTTTCGCCACGCTGGTCTCAGCCGAACGCCAGCCAGATTCCGAACCTACCTGCGAGAAGCCGACCGTCATATCTGCAGCGAGCACCGGGCCGGTTAACGCGGCGCTGACCAGCGTGGTCAGAAGTAAACGTTTCCACATAGTTTTTAATCCTCTGAAAGGCGTTTGCTGTTTAGGGTAGAGAGCCTGCTTAGACTGGACTAAAAAAGCGTGCATAATGGCGACACACTTCACAAAATAGAGCAATTTAAAGGAGTTACGTGCAGCCGGACGGGTGTGCTGGTCACAGCGTTATGGATAAAACGGCTGAGTAATAAAACAATGTCCGTTAAATAATTGTAATAAACAGAATCGCTTATGCTTAACGTCACTGGAAACGATTACAGACAGGCGTACAAAATGGGTTATCCGGTATGCGATGAACAAAAAATAGGTTTTGTGATTGGCCGCACAGTCGTTCTCGCGTGCTGATTGGGCGCGAAACGTTTCTATGCGTGTAGCGTTAAAAGAATTAATTTTTCTGCCCTGAAATTGTCGCAAAGAGGGCATTGACGTGGCAACTGGCATGAAGGGACGGAAAATGATATTTACGATGCGCATTTAACGCTGCATTCCGGCAGGGTTGTCTGTAAGCTGACAACCTGTTTAAAAGCATCGTGCGGGCAGGCTGGCAAAGACAGCTATTGAAAATAACAGATTTGAACTTTTAGCGGCTAATAAGGTGCCATAGTCTGATTTTCGCTTTTTTTAACCGGCCCGATCTGGACAGCCCTGGCTTGCCCCCTATACTGAGCACTCCTTTGTACTTCTATCTGTTATGGCAATGATGACTGCGCACGATTACCTGCTTAAATTCCGTAAAGTAAATAATTCAGACAGTCTGGAAAAGCTTTTCGATCACCTTAACTACTCCCTTACAAATGATATGGAAATCATCAATATGTATCGGGCTGCCGATCATCGTCGTGCAGAACTGGTTTCTGGCGGACGGTTATATGATCTTGGCTGTGTCCCTAAAACGGTGTGGCGCTACGTGGTCTGATTTCCGGCTGATTAATCGCTCTCTTTACCTCTGACCTTGTCCGGATGGGCGAGCCCCTCTGGACATGTTATTCTGCTGCGCTTCGACTTCCCGAGACAGGAATAACCACGATGAATGAACAGGTTGCTGCGCCGCGTATTGGTGGCTGGCTTTTGCTGCCGCTGGCCTGGCTGATAATGACCCTGTTAACCACCGTTCTGGTGCTGGCGATGTATCTGACCCCCCTTTTTAATCCGGAATGGCGTGTGGCGCTGTTTTCACACGGCAGTACCCTGCTCTCTTACTGGGCCATCTCGCTGCTTACGGCCGTGGCAGTCTGGGCCTACAGCCTCTGGATCAGCTGGCTTTTCTTTAAGCGTTCGCGCCGTTTGCCGCGTCACTATCTGCTCTGGCTGCTGATAACCGTGCTGCTGGCGCTGAAAACCTTTGCCTTTACGCCGGTTGCCGATAGCCGTGCTCTCCAGACATTATTGCTGTCACTGCTCGCGGCGGCGATATTTGCGCCCTATTTCAAACGTTCAAAGCGGGTAAAAACCACCTTTATCGCGCCGTAACGCTGTGAGTTATGTCAGGAATTTAATTCTGAGTGCGGTCTGCCGCCTTGCGGGAGGCGCGGGTGTTGAGATACGCCGCGCTATCAATGATAATAAGCCGCTTTCCGGCTCCCAGGCGAAAAAATGACCGATTATCTGCTTCTCTTTGTTGGCACCGTGCTGGTGAATAACTTCGTATTAGTGAAGTTTCTCGGCCTCTGTCCTTTTATGGGCGTTTCCAAAAAACTGGAAACGGCGATTGGTATGGGCCTCGCCACGACATTCGTGATAACGCTGGCCTCTATCTGCGCGTGGCTGGTCAACCATCTGATCCTGCTGCCGCTGGATCTGGTCTATCTGCGCACCATGGCTTATATCCTGGTGATCGCTGTCGTCGTACAGTTCACCGAAATGGTGGTGCGTAAAACCAGTCCGTCACTCTATCGTTTACTGGGTATCTTCCTGCCGCTGATCACCACCAACTGTGCGGTGCTGGGCGTACCTCTGCTGAGCGTTAACCTCAACCACACCTTTATGCAGGCCGCGCTGTATGGTTTCAGTGCCTCTATCGGCTTCTCGCTGGTAATGGTGCTGTTCGCCGGGATGCGTGAGCGTCTGGTACTGGCCAACGTGCCTGCCCCGTTTAAAGGCAACTCCATTGCCCTGATTACCGCGGGCCTGATGGCGCTGGCGTTCATGGGCTTCAGCGGTCTGGTGAAATTCTGATGACCGCGATCTGGATTGCTGTTGCCGTATTAAGTGCCCTGAGCCTGGTGTTCGGCGCCCTGCTGGGTTACGCCTCGCGCCGTTTTGAGGTGGAAGAAGACCCTATCGTTGAGCAGATTGATGCTATTCTGCCGCAGAGTCAGTGTGGCCAGTGCGGCTACCCTGGCTGCCGTCCCTACGCTGATGCGGTGGGCAACAACGGTGAAGCGATCAATAAATGCGCGCCGGGCGGTGAACAGACCATGCTCAAGCTGGCTGCGCTGCTTAACGTTGAACCGCAGCCGATTGATGGCGATGAAACGGCAAAAGAGCCGGTGCGCACCGTGGCGTTTATCGATGAAGCCAACTGCATTGGCTGCACCAAATGTATTCAGGCCTGTCCGGTGGATGCGATTGTCGGTGCAACCCGCGCCATGCACACCGTGCTGAGCGATGTCTGCACCGGCTGCGATCTCTGTGTCGCGCCCTGCCCGACTGACTGTATTGAAATGCGTCCGGTCGCCACCACGCCAGCTAACTGGAAGTGGGATTTGAATACCATTCCTGTACGGGTGATCCCGGTAGAAACTCATGCTTAATCTGTTTAACTTCCTGAAAAAAGAGAAGGTCTGGGATTTTCAGGGCGGTATTCATCCGCCGGAAATGAAAACACAGTCCAATGGCACGCCGCTCAGCGAACTGCCGCTGCCGCACCGTTTTATTATCCCGCTGAAACAGCATATCGGCCATGAAGGTGAGATCTGCGTTGCGCCCGGCGAGAAAGTGCTGCGCGGTCAGCCCCTGACCTTTGGTACCGGCCGCATGCTGCCGGTCCATGCGCCCACTTCTGGCGTGATTGAGGATATCGGTCAGCATATGACCGCGCACCCTTCTGGTCTGTCCGAACTTTGCATCTTCCTGACGCCCGATGGTGAAGACAGCTGGGTGCCGCTCGATCCGCTGCCAAACTACCGTCAGCATCCGCGCGCCGACATCGTGCAGCGAATTCATGATGCGGGCATCGCGGGTCTGGGCGGCGCGGGCTTCCCGACCGCCACCAAACTGAAAGGCGGCCTGCGCGGGGTTAAAACCCTGATTATCAATGCAGCAGAGTGTGAACCTTACATCACCGCTGACGATCGCCTGATGCAGGATTACGCCGCCGAAGTGCTGGAAGGCAGCCGCATTCTCGCCTGGGTGTTACAGGCTGAGCGGGTGCTGATTGGCATTGAAGATAATAAACCTGAAGCGATAGCCGCGCTGAAACAGGCGCTGGGTAGCGAGCGCGATCTGCAAATCCGGGTAATCCCGACCAAATATCCTTCCGGCGGTGCCAAGCAGCTGACCCACATTCTGACCGGCATGGAAGTGCCGCACGGCGGACGCTCAACCGATATCGGCGTGCTGATGCAGAACGTCGGTACCGCCTGGGCGGTTAAGCGGGCCATTATTAACGGGGAACCGATCACCGAACGCGTCGTGACGCTGACCGGCGAGGCGATTGCCCAGCCGCGTAACGTCTGGAGTCGTCTTGGCACGCCAATCAGCCATCTGCTGCATCAGGTGGGTTTTACGCCTGCGCCGCGTCAGATGGTAATTATGGGCGGTCCACTGATGGGCTTTACCCTGCCATCGCTGGATGTGCCGGTGGTGAAGATCACCAACTGTATTCTTGCGCCGTCTGCCAGTGAGATGGGCAACAGTGACGAAGAGCAGTCCTGCATTCGCTGTTCCGCCTGTGCCGATGCCTGTCCGGCCAAACTGCTGCCGCAGCAGCTTTACTGGTACAGCCAGGGCGGCGATCACGATAAAGCGCGTGCCCACCATATCGATGACTGCATCGAATGTGGTGCCTGCGCCTATGTCTGCCCGAGTAACATTCCGCTGGTGCAATATTACCGTCAGGAAAAAGCGGAACTTCGCGCCATCGATCTGGAAGCGAAACGCACACTGGAAGCTAAAGCCCGCTTCGAAGCGCGCCAGGCGCGACTGGAGCGTGAGAAGCAGGCCCGTGAAGCGCGTCATGAAGAGGCGAAACAGCGAGTTGCCCGCACCGATACCAGTGAGCTGGCCGCAGCCAAAGCGCGGGTGAAAGCCCGTCAGGCCGCTGAACCGGATGAAGCGACGCTTGAAGCGCAGCGTGAAGCCCGCCATGCGCAGGCGCGTCTGCGTCAGGCTGAGGCGCAGGCTGAAACCCAGCCGGTAACGCGTCAGTCAGCCGATCCGCGCAAATCGGCGGTTGAAGCCGCGATTGCCAGGGCAAAAGCGAAGAAAGTCTCACCGACTGATACGGCCGCTGACGCCAGTGTCGATCCGCGTAAAGCCGCCGTCGAGGCCGCTGTAGCGCGCGCCAAAGCGAAGAAAGCGGCGCAGGCTGAAAGCGCTGAAGTTGCGCAGGCCGCAACCGACAATGCTGCAGCAGCCTCCTCAGCTGCAGACACTGAAACCGATCCACGTAAAGCCGCGGTTCAGGCGGCTATCGCCCGCGCTAAAGCAAAGAAAGCGGCACAGGCTGAAAGCGCTGATGCCACGGCGACGGCTGCATCGGAGAGCGTTACTGATGCAGCACCAGACGCCGCCGCTGAAACCGATCCACGTAAAGCCGCGGTTCAAGCCGCTATCGCCCGCGCCAAAGCGAAGAAAGCGGCGCAGGCTGAAGGCGCTGATGCGACGGCTACGGCTGCATCGGAGAGTGTTGCAGACGCCGTTCCAGACGCCGCCGCTGAAACCGACCCGCGTAAAGCCGCGGTTCAGGCCGCTATCGCCCGCGCCAAAGCGAAGAAAGCGGCGCAGGCTGAAAGCGCTGATGCGACGGCGACGGCTGCATCGGAGAGCGTTACAGACGCCGTTCCAGACGCTGCTGCTGAAGCTGCACCGGATGGCACCGTGGAAACCGATCCGCGTAAAGCCGCGGTTCAGGCCGCTATCGCCCGTGCCAAAGCGAAGAAAACGGCGCAGGCTGAAAGTGACGCCGATGCCGCTTCCCGTGACGCCGCAGTGCTCGCCACCGCCGCACATTTTGCGGTAGAGAAAGCGGAACAGGCGCAGGAGCAGGCAAATAACGCCAATGCTGAACCTGAACAGGCACCTGAACTGAATCAACCTGATGATGCGCGCAAGGCCGCTATTGCCGCCGCCATCGCCCGTGCCAAAGCGCGTAAAGCGCAGTCGTCTACGACGCTTGAGGATTAAATGGCTTTTCGTATCGCAAGTTCCCCTTATACCCATAACCGCCGCAGTACCGGCAACATCATGCTGCTGGTGGTGCTGGCGGCGGTGCCAGGTTTTGCTGCACAGTGTTATTTCTTTGGCTACGGCACCGTTTTACAGGTCTTACTGGCGATCCTTACCGCCTGGCTGACCGAGGCGGCTATCCTGCGTCTGCGTAAAACACCGGTTGCCAGCACGCTGGCGGATAACTCGGCGTTGCTGACCGCCATCCTGATCGGTATCAGCCTGCCGCCGCTGGCCCCCTGGTGGCTGGTGGTGATTGGTACTCTGTTTGCGGTGGTCATTGCCAAACAGCTCTATGGCGGATTGGGCCAGAACCCGTTTAACCCGGCGATGGTTGGCTATGTAGTGCTGCTGATCTCCTTCCCGGTACAGATGACCAGCTGGCTGCCGCCTGACACGCTACAGGCGATTAAACCCGGCCTGATGGACAGTCTGAGCATGGTATTCCAGGGCCACACGCTGGCGGGAGATACCATGCAGCAGTTGCAGATGGGTGTGGATGGCATCAGCCAGGCGACGCCGCTGGATACCTTCAAAACCGGCCTACGCGCCGGTCACAGTGCCGAACATCTGCTGGCGCAGCCGATTTACAGCGGTGTGCTGGCCGGGCTCGGCTGGCAGTGGGTTAACGTCGGTTATCTGGCGGGCGGCCTGTTCCTGCTGTGGAAGAGTGCGATTCGCTGGCATATCCCCGTCGCCATGCTGCTGTCACTGGCGTTCTGCGCCACGCTGGGCTGGTTCTTCTCACCGGAATCGCTGAACAGCCCGCTGATTCATCTTTTCTCCGGTGCCACCATGCTGGGCGCGTTCTTTATTGCTACCGACCCGGTAACCGCGTCGACCACCAATCGTGGTCGTCTGGTCTATGGCGCACTGATCGGACTGCTGGTCTGGCTGATCCGCAGCTTTGGCGGCTATCCTGACGGCGTGGCGTTTGCTGTGCTGCTGGCCAACATCTGCGTGCCGCTCATTGACTACTACACCCAGCCGCGCGTTTACGGCCATCAGAAGGATTAAACGATGCTGGAGACGATTCGCAAAAATGGCGTCACGCTGGCGATTTTCGCCGCGATTACCACGGCCGCTACCGCTGTAGTGAATACGGTAACCAAGCCGACGGTAGAGCATCAGACCCGGTTACAGCAGAAAAATCTGCTGGATCAGGTGGTACCCATTGAGCTGTATGACAACAACATCCAGCAGGATTGTTACGTTGTCACGGATGCAGCGCTGGGTAACAGTGCGCCGCATCATCTCTTCCTGGCGCGTAAAGGCGACAAGCCAGTCGCGGCGGCACTGGAGACAACGGCGCCTGACGGCTATTCTGGTGCGATACAAATGCTGGTCGGTGCCGATTTCCAGGGTAAAGTACTGGGCGTGCGGGTGATTGAACACCATGAAACGCCTGGCCTGGGCGATAAAATCGAACTGCGCATCTCTGACTGGATCAACAGCTTTAATGGCAAAGTGGTACAGGGTCCGGCGGATAAAGCCTTTGCGGTTAAAAAAGATGGCGGTGACTTCGATCAGTTTACCGGCGCCACCATTACCCCACGCGCGGTGGTCAATGCGACGAAACGCACCGCGCTGTTGATGAAAACGCTTCCGGAGAGACTCTCTTCGTTACCGGCATGTGGAGACACAAATGAGTGAAGCTAAAAGTCTGCTGGTTGGTGGATTGTGGAAGAACAACTCGGCACTGGTGCAGCTGCTGGGCCTCTGCCCGCTGCTGGCGGTCACCGCGACCGCCACTAACGCGCTGGGTTTAGGTCTGGCTACCACGCTGGTGCTGACCCTGACCAACAGTTTTATTTCCGCCTCGCGCCGCTGGGTGCCGTCGGAAATCCGTATCCCGATTTATGTCATGATCATCGCCTCGGTAGTGAGCTGTGTGCAGATGCTGATCAACGCCTATGCTTACGGTCTCTATCAGTCGCTGGGGATTTTTATCCCGCTAATCGTGACCAACTGCATCGTGGTGGGCCGTGCTGAAGCCGTCGCCTCTAAAAGCAGCATCCCGCTCTCGGCGCTGGATGGCTTTGCCATCGGCATGGGCGCAACCTGCGCCATGGTGGTGTTAGGTTCGCTGCGCGAAATTATCGGCAGCGGTACGCTGTTTAACGGTGCCGATCAGCTGCTTGGCCCGTGGGCGAAATCGCTGCGCATTGAAGTGGTTCATTTCGACTCGCCGATGCTGCTGGCGATGCTGCCACCTGGCGCGTTTATCGGCCTGGGCATGATGCTGGCGTGCAAATACCTGATCGATCAGAAGATGAAACAGCGTGCAGCGCTGCGTGCTCAGGCGGCTGAAACCGCAGCTCCTCAGAACACCGTCGGGAAAGCGGTGTGAATCAGACCAAACGCACTGAAATTCTCCACCGGCTGCAGCAAAACAATCCGCATCCGACCACCGAGCTGAACTTCAGCTCGCCGTTTGAGTTGCTGATTGCGGTACTGCTCTCGGCTCAGGCGACCGATGTCAGCGTGAACAAGGCCACCGCAAAGCTCTATCCGGTGGCCAACACACCTGCTGCGATGCTGGCGCTGGGCGTGGATGGCGTAAAGGAATACATCAAAACCATCGGCCTGTTTAACAGCAAAGCGGAAAATGTGATTAAGACCTGCCGCATTCTGCTGGAGCAGCACAACGGCGAAGTGCCGGAAGACCGTGCAGCGCTGGAAGCCCTGCCCGGTGTGGGCCGTAAAACCGCTAATGTGGTGCTCAATACCGCCTTTGGCTGGCCGACGATTGCCGTTGATACCCATATTTTTCGCGTCAGTAACCGTACGAAATTTGCGCCAGGTAAGAATGTGGAAGAGGTGGAACAGAAGCTGCTGAAAGTGGTTCCGGCCGCCTACAAGGTCGACTGTCATCACTGGCTGATTCTGCACGGCCGCTACACCTGCGTGGCGCGTAAACCGCGCTGCGGCTCCTGCCTGATTGAGGATCTCTGCGAGTACCCCGACAAAGTCGAGTGATCCCACTCATGACTGACCCGGTGCGGCGGGTTTTTATTGTCTGCCTGTGCCCGCTGCGTGACGTCTTCTGCGCGATCCCCCTTTTCATCGCGCTTTGTGACGCGCCGGAATACCGCCACAGCTTGTCAGGTTGTTACGTTGGTGTTGATGATAAAAAATCGCCGCCCCTGCCGATAAGAAAATGTTATGACACGGTGAGTAACGTAATGAGCAAAAGCCCTTCAGCAGAGAGGCATTCGCTGCGCCTGTTTCTGGCGCGCCTCTGGCCGTATCCGCTGGCGGTGAGCAGAAAGCATGTAATGTTAGCCGGACTGGGTGCGGGCATTGGTCTGGTACTGACAAGCCTGCTGAGCCACTGGATGCTGGGCGAACTTAACCTCTGGTTCGTCGCCCCGGTTGGCGCATCAGCTGTCCTGCTCTTTGGTTTGCCTGCCAGTCCCCTGGCGCATCCGTGGGCGATAGTCGGCGGCAACAGCCTGTCTGCGCTGGCAGGCGTCACCGTCAGCCAGTTGATACCCGATCCGGCCATCGCCTGCGGCGTACAGAAGAGATTGCGCAGCGCCGTCAGTTTAGCGGCTGAAACCTGCCTGTTGCTGACGCGTCCTGTTCTGCCGGCACGCTCCGCGTGGCCGAATGACACACAAAGTTGATCGCCGCCACAGTTTTGCTCAGCCGCTTCGCCTCGCCTTTACGGTAACATATTGATAACACAACCCCCCAGGCCGGACGCCCATCCGGTCCTGGGCAGATGCCCATAGAGCCCGCCTTATCAGCGCCCTACACTTTGCTCTTCTTTACGTTTCTTATGAGGAAGAACGATGGATAGCGCCTTATCTCCGCAACACGATGAGCTGATCGCCTCCGCCATCAAAAAATTCTTCACCCATATCATCCCGATGCTGGTGGTGATGCTGATTATTAATCAGATCGACCGCGCCAACATTGGCTTTATTAAAGCCGAACTGCGCACGGATGCCGGGATCAGCGCCGCCGCCTTTGGTCTGGGTGCGGGCCTCTTTTTCATTGGTTATGCGCTGTTTGAAGTGCCGAGCAATCTGATGATGAAGCGCTTTGGCGCACGCGTCTGGCTGACACGCATCATGATTACCTGGGGATTGGTGGTGGTCCTGACCGGATTTGTCACCTCACCCATTCAGTTTTACCTGCTGCGCTTCTTGCTCGGCGTCGCCGAAGCGGGCTTCTTTCCCGGCGTGCTGTTCTATTTCCGTCAGTGGGTGCCGAATGCCTGGCGCGGTCGGGCTACCGCGATGGTCCTGAGCGCCACGGCTGGCGCCTTTCTCTTCTCCGGGCCAATCACGGGTGCCATCCTGATGATGCACAACTTTCTGGGAATAGCGGGCTGGAAATGGGTCATGTTCCTTGAAGGCGGAGCCTCTGTGCTGGTCGGGATCCTCGCCGCCTGGGTGCTGGTGTCGCGTCCCGCTGATGCGCGCTGGCTGAATGATGCAGAGAAACAGGCGCTGGTGCAGCAACTGAACAGTGAAGAAGCACTGCGCGACGCGTTTAACCGCGAGCCGGGCAAAATGTCGCTGTTACGCAATCGCAGCCTGCTATTCTTCTGCGCAATCTTCTTCACCATGACCATGACCGGCTATACGCTGGTGTTCTGGCTGCCGCAGATTATTCAGCGTATTCAGGGCTTCAGCAGTTTTGGTATCGGGATTCTTACCGCTGTGCCATGGCTGTGCGCCATTGTCGCCATCAACCTGCTGAGCCGCTTTTCAGACCGCCACCGTGACAAACTCGATAAAGCGCTGGGCGTTGCCATGCTGGTCGCCGCTTGTGGCACTTTTATGGCCACGCTGGGTTCCCCATGGTTTGGTTTCCTTGCGATGATCGTGGCCTGTATCGGCTCAAAAGTCAGCGCCACCTTTTTCTGGCCAATGCCGCAGGGAGAACTGCCCGCCTCGATTGTCGCACCGGGCATTGCGCTGGTGAATTCTGTTGGCAATCTTGGCGGCTTCTTCGCACCGACGGTGTTTGGCTATCTGGAGATGAAGACCGGTTCCACTACCGGCGGCCTCTATGCGCTGACCAGCGTTTCGCTGCTGACCGGGCTGTGGCTGCTGCTGCGCCGCAGGCCATCCCCGCCTTCCCTTGATCCCATGGAGAATCACCATGTCAGACAGTCCAGTCATTAAAACAATGCGGGTGGTGCCGGTCGCCGGGTATGACAGCATGCTGCTGAACATTGGTGGCGCGCATAACTGCTACTTTACCCGCATTCTGGTGTTCCTGACCGATTCCGCAGGCCGCACCGGCGTTGGCGAAAGTCCCTGTCACGCTTCGACGCTGGCGCTGCTGGCACGTTTTCGATCGCAGATTGAGGGCAGCGAACTGCTGCGGCTGAATGCGACGATCGCCACGCTGTTTGCCAGTGACGCACGCCATCAGCAGACCGCGCATACCGATGACATCCACATTCCGCAGATGAACCCGGAGAAGTTCTACAACGCCACCGCGGCGATTGAAGCGGCGCTGCTTGATTTGATGGGCCAGCACCTGAATCTGCCGGTTGCCGAATTACTTGCCAGCGGCAGGCAGCGCGATCGGGTGCCGGTGCTCGGCTATCTGTTCTATATCGCCGACCGCAACCTGACCAGCATGAACTATCAGGCAGGCCAGTCTGGCGGTGATGCCTGGCTGCAACTGCGCCATGAAAAAGCGATGGATGCGCAAGGCGTCGTGCGGCTGGCTGAAGCCGCAGCGGAACGCTATGGCTTCCGCGACTTCAAACTCAAGGGCGGCGTACACCACGGCGAAGTGGAGGTAGAGACGGTCAACGCCCTGCTGCAACACTTTCCGCAGGCTCGTGTCACGGTCGACCCCAACGCCAGCTGGTCGCTGGACGAAGCCATTTATTATGGTAAACAGCTGGCGGGCCGCATTCCCTACCTGGAAGATCCCTGTGGCGCGGAACAGGGCTACTCCGGCCGGGAAACGCTGGCCGAGTTTAAACGCGCCACCGGTATTCCGGTTGCCACCAATATGATCGCCAATGACTGGCGACAGTTGCAGCATGCGTTACAGCTTAATGCTATCGACATTCCGCTGGCCGATCCCCACTTCTGGACGATGCGCAATGCGCATACCGTGGCGCAACTCTGTCAGGAGTGGGGGCTGACCACCGGCTGCCATTCAAACAACCACTTTGATGTGTCTCTGGCAATGGTGGCGCATCTGGGGGCGGCTGCACCCGGCGATCGTCTGACGGCCTTTGATACGCACTGGATCTGGCAGGATGGACAACAGCTGACCCAGCATGCACCGCAGATTCGGGATGGGCATCTGGAACTGCCAGAGGGGCCAGGGCTGGGCGTTACTCTGGATATGACGCGGGTTGAAACGGCACATGCACTTTACAATTCGCTGCCGGATAAAAATCGTAACGATGCGCTGGGCATGCAGTTTCTGATTGAAAACTGGTCGTTTAACGCCAAACGCCCGGCGCTGCTGCGCTAAAGAACAGCAGTCTGTGACAGTGTCACAGCCTGCTCACTTTCTAGCGTTGTGCCAGCGCCGCCTGCATCCAGGCGACGACCAGCGGAGACTCTTTCTCCTGCAGCGCAGCGCGTTCTGACTGGAACAGGGTGGCAACAAAGAAAGGATGATCCGGCAGCTCCACACCGCGTACGTCCCCCGCGTCATCCCAGGCAGTAATACGCAGGGTGTTATCGTCCAGCGCCGCACTGAATTCCGGGTTGACGCCAAAGTTACAGTGATAGCCTTCATCGCTGTCCAGCGTGCCGTAGGCCGCAGCAATACGTGAACCGGGTTCGAACCTGACCGCGCCGCGCTGCTCCACCAGCGAGCAGCTCAGCGGCGCTATGACCCTGCGCCCGCCTGTATCGGTTTCGGCATGACTCGCATCGTGCCAGCCCAGTACATTGCGCGCATACTCGATGACCGCATACTGGAATCCCCCGCACGAACCCAGAAAAGGTTTTCCGCTTTCCCGCGCCCAGCGAATGGTGTCAAAAATGGCCTCATCATTATTGTAGGGACTGCCAGGCACAACCCAGACCGCGTCACTGCGCCTGAGATCGGATTCAGCGAGTTTTTCGCTGGCAATCCATTCCGCTTTAACCGTAATGTTAAGCCAGCGGGCAGCACGTTCAATAGCAAGAGGAATGGCCTGATGGGCAACCGCATCGGCGCGGTAGTCACCAGCCAGAGATAACTGCAGGGGAGACGACATAAACAGATCCTTCCTGGGGAAATTGAAAGGTTACAGGAATGTTAATTTCAAGTCGAGCATTCTGAAAACCACGTCATAATGCTGCCACTCAATACAGGGAGCATCCCCCCTTCACCACAGCCTGCCCCCCATTTCTTCAGCGGAAACTTTTTGCCGGTTTTTGCTGCCGACAGGCTTTTCAGCCTTCCTGCACAGCAACGCAATCGGTTTCTTATTTTGCTTACTGAATTAAATCGCTGGTTTGTGCTCTCGATCAGCAATTGTATGCTTTGCCGCCAAAGCAGACGCGTTAACGTTTACTTTTTCGTCATATTGCCTGCATAATGGCCTGAAACCTCCTGTAAATGCTGCTGATAAAATCTGCAGCAAACGTTTCATCTGAATTGTTCTCCGTTAGCAGTTAATGTTAAATTCATCCAGCACCTCGCTCGCATTCAGTTGATTTATACTGATCTGCTCTTTTTCATCAAAATTAAAATCTGATCAACAGTTTGTTATAAGGTTTTTAACTCTGGATTATCAGCGCAGGCCGGTTGTCAAAAAATTCTTGCCCTGCCGCCCGTAATCAGCCAAATTAGTCGCCGCTTTTCCCTTCTAATAACAATCTCGCGCATGAAAAACTCACATGACGCGGACTTAATTGCTGTCCCGAAACAGGGTATGAAAAACTGAGGTACATGTGTCAACTGCAAACAAACACACTGATGAGGCTGTCAGTCTCAATGCGTTTAAACAGCCGAAGGCGTTCTACTTAATCTTCTCGATTGAGTTATGGGAACGTTTTGGCTTCTATGGCCTGCAGGCCATTATGGCGGTTTACCTGGTGAAGCAACTGGGATTGTCTGAATCAGACTCCATCACCCTGTTCTCTTCATTCAGCGCGCTGGTTTATGGACTCGTCGCCATTGGCGGCTGGCTCGGCGATAAAGTGCTGGGCACCAAACGTGTGATTGTGCTGGGCGTGCTGGTACTGGCACTGGGTTATGCGCTGGTAGCATTTTCCGGTCATAACGTCAGCATCGTCTATGTCGGTATGGCGACCATCGCCGTGGGCAGCGGGCTGTTCAAAGCGAACCCCTCTTCGCTGCTCTCCACCTGCTACGAAAAAGATGATCCGCGTATCGATGGTGCCTTCACCATGTTCTATATGTCGATCAACATCGGTTCACTGTTTTCGATGATGCTCACCCCGTGGTTAGCGGCAAAATATGGTTACAGCGTTGCCTTCTCACTGTGCGTTATCGGTCTGATCATCACCCTGTTTAACTTCCTGTTCTGCAAACGCATGGTCAGGGATTACGGTTCTAAGCCCGACTTTGCACCGCTGCAGGTCGGAAAACTGCTGATGACGCTGGTTGGCGTCGTAGTACTGATCGCGCTGGCGAACTGGATGCTGCATCATCAGGTCATTGCGCGCCTGGTGCTGGCTGTGATTGCACTGGGTATCGTGCTGGTGTTCGCTAAAGAAGCCTTCGCACTGCAGGGCGCAGCGCGTCGTAAAATGATTGTGGCCTTCCTGCTGATGGTCGAAGCGATTCTGTTCTTCGTGCTCTATATGCAGATGCCAACGTCACTCAACTTCTTTGCTATCCGCAACGTTGAGCACCAGATTCTCGGCATTACCTTTGCGCCCGAGCAGTTCCAGGCGCTGAACCCATTCTGGATCATGCTGGCCAGTCCGCTGCTGGCGGCGCTCTACAACAAGCTGGGCGATAAGCTGCCGATGCCGCACAAGTTTGCCTTTGGTATGGTGCTCTGCTCCGCTGCGTTCCTGGTGCTGCCGGTGGGCGCGAAGTTCGCCAGCGATGCCGGTATCGTTTCTGTTAACTGGCTGATCCTGAGCTATGCGCTGCAGAGTATCGGTGAGCTGATGATCTCCGGCCTCGGTCTGGCAATGGTGGCACAGCTGGTGCCTCAGCGTCTGATGGGCTTTATCATGGGCTCCTGGTTCCTGACCACCGCAGGCGCGGCGGTCATTGCCGGTAAAGTGGCCAACCTGATGGCGGTGCCTGAAAACGTGACCGACCCGCTGATTTCGCTGGCGACCTACAGCCGCGTATTCCAGCAGATTGGTATCGTGACCGCTGTCATCGCTCTGCTGATGCTGATTACGGCGCCGTTGCTGAACCGTATGACGCAGGATCCTGACGCGAAAAAATAACATGCAGGCGTCATCGCTGCCGTGACACGAATCAGCCGGGCACTGCCCGGCTTTTTTTATTGCTGACCCTTTCCCCTCATCGATCCCTGATCCTTATCACTGGTAATTCCACCCTGAGCCTTTACTATGCTGTGATCCCATTGCAACAAGGAGTACATGGTCATGAAACTGTTTTGCAAAGCAGGAGCCTGCTCTCTTTCTCCCCACATTGTTATGCGCGAATGCGGGCTGGACTTCACGCAGGTGAGTGTTGATCTGGCCACAAAACTCACTGAACGGGGCGATGATTTCCGCCAGATTAACCCTAAAGGCCAGGTGCCTGCGCTGCAGCTCAGCGACGGCACCGTGCTGACGGAAGGTGTTGCCATTGTGCAGTACCTGGCAGATCTCAAGCCCGATCGCCATCTGCTGGCACCGGTCGGCAGCCTGACGCGTTATCACACCGTGGCGTGGCTCAGCTTCATCGGCAGCGAGCTGCACAAAAGCTTCGGGCCGCTGTTTCGTCCCGGTTACTCCGATGAGGTGAAAGCACAGACGCGCAGCCAGCTGGAAGCGAAATTCCGCTATGTCGATGCGTCACTGCACGACAGACAGTGGCTGATGGGACTGCATTTCAGCGTGGCAGATGCGTATCTGTTTGTGGTGACGCGCTGGGCAAAAGCGCTGGGACTGGATTTGTCCGGCTTTACGGCGCTGGAGGCGTGGTTTGATCGTGTTGCGGAACGTCCTGCGGTGCAGGCGGCGCTGAAAGCGGAAGGCTTAGCCTGAGTCAAAAGGGCCGGTTAACCGGCCCTTTTGCTTTACAGCTTTTCTGCCGCGAAATGCTGCGTCGGACTGGCGATGGCATCCTGGGCCGCCACCAGCTGCAGCTCATACTCGCCCATCTGATGGGTTTTCAGCATCACCTCATAGACCGCAGCAGTGACGTGCTCCAGCGCATCCTGCAATGATTTGCCGTGCAGCAGATTCACCAGCAGCAGACCGCTGGTGAGATCGCCCACGCCGACCGGCTGACGCACACCGAAATCGACCAGCGGACGGCTGATGTGCCAGGCGTCTTCCGCCGTTACCAGCAGCATCTCAAAGCGATCGCTGCGACGACCGGCTCGTGCCAGGTGCTTCACCAGCACCACGCGAGGTCCCTGGGAAATCAGCGCCCGCGCAGCGTCGACTGCGGCGTCGACGTCGGTAACAGTGCGTTCGCTCAGCATCTCCAGCTCAAGCAGATTCGGGGCGATAATGTCGCTGGCCGGCATCGCCATCTTGCAGTGAAACTCCGCCACGCCGGGTGCCACAATGCAGCCTTTCTCGGGGTGACCCATCACCGGATCGCAGAAGTACCAGGCATTCGGGTTAGCTGCTTTGACCTGCCGAACAATCTGCAGAATCTGCTCGCCCTGCTCTGCCGACCCCAGATAGCCGCTCAGCACCGCGTCACAGGTCTTCAGGCGGTCAATATCCGCAATACCTTTAACGATGTCGGTTAGATGCGTTGCAGGCATCACCGTGCCGGTCCAGTGGCCATATTGCGTATGGTTGGAAAACTGCACGGTATTCAGCGGCCAGACGTTTGCCCCCAGGCGGCGCATCGGAAACTCAGCCGCCGCGTTACCGGCGTGACCAAAAACAACGTGCGACTGAATCGCTAAAATATTTTTCACTTGTTTTGCCCTGTCCTGCCTTGCCATAAAAAAGGGCCGGAAACCGGCCCTGAAATCTTACTGCCAGTTGATCAGGCAGTAATGTTTCTTGCCGCGACGCAGCAGCGTAAAGCGGTTAAACAGTTTGTCGCTGTCGCTGAAGCGATATTCCGCATCAGACTGCTTTTCACCGTTCAGCGAAACGGCATTGGAGCCGATCATGGTGCGTGCCTGACCGCGAGACGGCACCAGCTCGGCTTTCACCAGCGCCTGCTGCAGATCGTCGTCAGCGCCCAGCACGATAGTGGGCATACCATCCTGCGCCAGTTGTTCAAAATCGGCTTCGGTCATGTCGCTTACGGAGCCTGAGAAGAGACTGGCCGTAATACGTTTTGCCGCCGACAGACCCGCTTCGCCATGCACCAGACGCGTTACCTGCTCAGCCAGCACATACTGCGCACGTGGCGCGGTGCCGCTGTTTTTGTCCTCTTCTTCCAGCGCGTTGATCTCTTCAATGCTCAGGAAGGTGAAGAACTTCAGGAAGCGATAGACGTCAGCATCCGCGGTGTTGATCCAGAACTGATAGAACTTATACGGGCTGGTTTTCTTCGCATCCAGCCAGACTGCGCCGCCTTCAGTTTTACCGAATTTGGTGCCGTCAGACTTAGTGATCAGCGGAACGGTCAGGCCAAACACCTGGTTCTGATGCAGACGACGGGTCAGGTCGATACCGGAGGTAATGTTACCCCACTGATCGGAACCGCCAATCTGCAGCGATACGCCGTGACGCTCGTTCAGGCAGGCGAAATCATAGCCCTGCAGCAGATTGTAGGAGAACTCGGTAAAGGAGATACCCTGATCGTCACGGTTCAGACGCTGCTTCACCGCTTCTTTATTGATCATCTGGTTGACGGAGAAGTGTTTGCCGATATCCCGCAGGAAGGTCAGCACGTTCATGCCGCCAAACCAGTCGTAGTTATTGGCGGCGATGGCGCTGTTGCTGCCACAATCGAAGTCCAGGAATGGCGCCACCTGCTGGCGGATCTTCTCAACCCATTCGTTGACGGTGTCGCTGGTATTAAGTTTACGCTCTGCGGCTTTAAAGCTCGGGTCGCCGATCAGGCCTGTTGCACCCCCGACCAGCGCTACCGGCTGATGGCCGGCATCCTGAAAACGCTTCAGGCAGAGCAGCGGTACCAGATGGCCCAAATGCAAGCTGTCAGCAGTGGGGTCAAAGCCGCAATAGAGCGAAATTGGCCCCTGCGCCAGTTTCTCTGTTAACGCGTCTTCATCCGTCACCTGGGCGATAAGGCCCCTCTCCTGCAATTGTTGTATCAGGTTACTGCTGGTCATTACTGACTCCAAATTGATCAGACTGCACCTATGCTGGTACACAGCTTTCCGCTGAGTTGCGGAATCGAAAAAAATGAGGGCTATAGCATAAAGCGCTGACGTCTTCTGTGCCAGCGCTGATAGGGGGAAATCATGCCGATTCAGGGTGCCAGACGGTCAATTTTCCAGCCGTCGTGATCGCGCTGATAGATGAAACGATCGTGCAGACGATGTTCGCCTCCCTGCCAGAACTCCACGGTGTGAAATTTCACCCGGTAGCCACCCCAGAAGCTGGGCAGCGGCACGTCGCCCTGCTGGAACTTCTGCTTAAGCTCAAGGAACTTTCCTTCCAGAATGCCACGGGCCGAAATCCGGCTCGACTGCTTCGACACCCATGCCCCAATCTGGCTGTCGCGCGGACGGCTGTGGAAATATTTCAGCACCTCCAGCGGCGACAGTTTCTCCACTTCGCCCAGTACCATTACCTGACGATCCAGGTCGTGCCACGGGAAGTGCAAACAAATGCGCGGATTGTGCGCCAGCTGCAGCGCCTTACGGCTACCAAGGTTGGTGTAAAACACCATGCCCTGCGCATCAAAGTGTTTCAGCAGCACGATGCGCTGCCACGGCTGGCCCTGCTCATCCACGGTGGCTACAGTCATTGCCGTGGGATCAGGCAGTTTTGCCTCACACGCCTGGCTCAGCCACTGTTCAAACAGGGCTATCGGATCATCCGGCAGGTCCTTACGACGCAATCCGCCGCGGGTATATTCGCGCCGCAGATGGGAAATGGTGTGTAGCGTTTCGCTCTCGCTCATAATTCTCGCCTATTCAGATAAAGAGTCAGCTGGCAGGTTGCAGCTCACAATCGTTCACGACGATTTTATCGTTACGTTCGATAAATGCGCCGTTTCCTTTGGACCAGAACACATAGGTGTTGTCGCTGTAGCGCGCGCCGGAAGCGGATATCGTCTGCTTCAGCGTCAGGGGCTGGCCATCCATAATGAAGCTCACCTGCTCTTTCGCCTCATCCAGCGTCACGGTCAGAGGCAGGGTTCCGCAGCGATAGTGCAGGGTCTGCGGCGACGGTGGCTGTTTATGCATCAGGCTACAGCCCGAGAGCAGCAGCACCGCGGCAACGGTTAATCCTTTCAACATAAGCGGGTCTCCTTCACGAGTGAAGCTGGCATTATAAGAAGGATTTGGCGCGAAGTAAGTGGGAATCCACGCCAATCTGGTGGATGCTGTCAGGCAGCCTTAATTATTGCGCGTTTTCAGGCGGTTGTCTGAATGCACAGGCCGTGTTCTCAGGCTACGCTCTATAGATCCTAAGCGAGGAAGAAAAACATGAAATTTGATAACGAAGATGCATTTAAGCTGGCGGTGGCGTTTATGAACCACAAAGAGAATGCTACCGTCGCCAGCAGCTACTTTAAAACCTTTATCGACACCTACCAGAAATTTGACCGCTGGCTGAGCGCATCCGATCCGGTCAGCGCCATGAAAGCGGAAAAAGCGGCAGCCAAAGCCGGTGAAGACTCCATTCTTTGATCCCCTTCCTTACTGGCCCGATAGTCATCAGGATATCGGGCCTGCGGACATGATCAGCCGTTAACGCTGGTGCAGACGATTACCCCTTTGGCGACTCTGGCTTTGACAAAGAATATCTGCTCCGGCTGCCGTGCTTATTTCCTGTTTTCCTGTATTGGCGTCACGTTTATTCCGGCCTGGTAATGCCGCTGCTAAAACGGCATAAACAGCCGTGCACATTTGCAATAAATGCTATTCCCTGCCGTCATTCCTCAGAATCATCGCTACACCCCCCTTTTTTGTCTAAAAAACCGGCAGCGAAGCGTGACAGGACCAGCAAACTCTATAAAGCCGTCTATGCTGTAAATGTCTGGTTATACTTCATGGAGTTGAAAAAAAATGAAAATGAAATCCCTGTCAGCCATTGCTTTGCTGGCTCTTTCTTTAGGTACGCTGGCAGGCTGCGCCTCGAATCAGTCGATTAAGACCACTGATGGCCGCACCATTGTCACTGATGGTAAACCGCAGATCGATTCAGATACTGGCCTGGTTTCTTATCGCGATGCTCAGACAGGAAAAACTGAGCAGATCAATCGCAATGAGATCAGTAATATGAGTGAACTCGACAACTAATTTAAGGTGAATAAGATGAAAAAAGCGCTGATTTTATCTCTCGCCGCATTGATTGGTACGACCGTATTAACCGGCTGTACCCGTACCAGTTATGCGATTCAGACTAACGATGGACGCACCATTATTAGTGATGGCAAGCCTTCTGAGTCAGATGCTGGCCTGCTGGCCTATACTGACGCCAATGGCGTGAAGCAACAGATCAATAAAGCTGACGTTAAAGCGGTCTCTGAAGTACCGAAGAAATAAACCGGGCACTCCCGTCCAATTAATAAAGCCGCCCACGGGCGGCTTTATTTTTGTCTGCGCTTAGCACGACATGTGGCACGACCGAATTTCCTGGCCACCTGCCGATTTTAATCAGAAATATCCGTTATTCTTTGGCAAGAATATGGCAGGCAGCATGACAATAATTACGATTCACCTGCCAGTTACTTATCTGAATTTCAGGCAATCTTTATCTTTTTTAACCAGCTTAATAGCTCAGGCTGCTTTATCTGCAAAACAGACGTGTGCTTTTATTGTTTTTTATTAGAGACTTATCGCTTCGCTTAAAGGTTCACTTTATTTTTAAAAATTTAAACCGCGTTTATCGGCGTTTTCCGATCTTTTAGTCCGGATTGCCTTTAACTAGACTATTCATATCGTTATTCAATCAGGATGTCGCTGATGATTTACCATGATAAAATAATCGGTCACATGCTTCTTGGTGAAGCCGCAATCAATCTGGCGTTTGAAGAGCAGGAGATTACGCTGGTATCACTGATTCGCCAGTTGGGTGAAATGGCTGAAAACGAATGCAGCGATGAACGCGTCGCGCAGATTGCTGATGCACGCAACTGGCTCAAAGGCTTTATCGAGGCCTCAACGCGCGACCGCGCAGAATTAAACTGGCTGGTCGAGACCGGACAGGCGCCGATTTTCCTTAAAGATTATCGTTAATGCGCTGAATGATGGCGCTGTCGGTTCAGGGGCCAGGCCTCGCCTAGTGCCCTTCAGCTTTTCCCTGCACCATGCCAGTTTTTGCATTTTTCCTGTTTATCACTGAATGCTATGCAGATAGCACAAAAAACCCCTCTTCTGTGCTGAAATAGCTATACAGGCTTGCTTTTTTTGTATAACTTTGCCGCAAACTGATCGTTTTTCCCTCACCTGACAGGAAATCACCCATGTACCCGAACCAGAGACTGCCGCGGACGGCAGACGATATTGCCCGTTATTTTAATGCGGCAAGCCTGCCCTCACAGCAGGAAACGCTGGGCCAGGTGGTGGTGGAAATTCTGCATGCGGGCGGGAACGTAAACCGTAAATCGATCTGCACCAAACTTCTTCGTCGGCTGGAAACAGCATCTACGCTGGAAGATGAGCGCCACTACCGTGCTCTCATCAGCCTGCTGTTTGGCCGTTAAGCAGCGGACGCTCTCTGCCAGCGACTTCTGTTAATGTGTCAGCGGTTCCTTGCTTTCCGTCACCTGCTGTTGCAGCGGATGTTGCGCTGCGCGGGTTTCAAATCCCCCTGGGCAGCAAAGACAGAGCAACCAATAGCGGCCAGGAGTGTCAGTAAGATTGAGGTTTTCACGAAGCAGGCCTTAATTATTACGCTACAGAATAAAACGTAAAAGCCTGGCAAATAAACAGCGTCGGGAAAAGCGCACTGCAGACTTTCTCTGCCCGAAAAAACGCGGGCGGTGAAATACAGGTTTAGTGATTAACCTGCCCCGTAACGATTACCCCAGTACTTTTAATGCCAGCGCCAGCGTCTGCTGTTCGTTGGTTACATCGCTGACCTTGCCTGCAACCCGCATACCGTATGCAATGCAGAGAATTAAACCGGCTGCCGCTTCACTGTCCAGCGTGTTATCGATTGAGCCATCCCGCTGACCCAGCTCCAGCAGCGAGACCAGAAAGCGCTGATTACGCCGGACTACCTCATCAATACGCTGCGCCAGCGCCTGATCCATCGTCTGCAGTGCAATGGCGCTGGCAACGACCAGACAGCCGCGCCGCCCTTCGATAGCACGCGCCGAGTCGAGATAGAACTGCAACAGCTCGGTTATTTTTTCCCGTCCGCTAATACAGGGTGCCAGACGACGGCGCAGCTCAGTATTTCTGAGCAACAGATAACGTTCAAATACCAGCAGAAAGAGCGAGCGCTTATCTTTAAAGGCCTTATAGATGCTGCCTGCGGAGAGATTCATCGCCTCCCCCAGATCGCTTATTGATGTGGCGTGATACCCTTTTTGGCGGAATACGATCATGGCGTGATCCAGAGCCTGTTCAATATCGAACTCTCTGGGACGTCCCCGCTCTTTGTTTTTATGCGCTGTCGCTGTCGTGATCATTGTTACCGGTCTGGGAGGTACGTTTCTGTCAGAATCAGCCCGGATTCTATCGCAGGCATGGGTAACAAGTATAGAGAGCGGCACCGACGGATGTCCGTTTCTGTCATCTGATGATCAAGGGAAATAACCGGCTGGACCCTGCAACCCGACACAGGTTACAGGGCAAACCGGTCACGACTCATTCAGATAATAACGCGGTCTCTTTGCGGCGATCGGCCCGTCGCTGCCTGCGTTGCTGGGCGTTTATTTTGATGAGCCATAACATAAATTGCTTAATAAGCAGGCTGGCGTGGCTCTCATTGTCAGCAAAGCATAAAAAGAGTCGGGTTTTGATATTGCTGTTGTCGTCGACCGCATAAATCTCATAGTCGTCGTGGTAGCGGGAGTGCATGATTGCTGTGAAATGTATTGCAGGCCAGAGCATTACTCTGGCTTCAAACTTTCTGAAATCCATTATATTTACCTGGTTATTTTTTTAAAATGCCCGATGAAAAACTACTTAATCGGGCCAGGCAAAGCATAACTTCCTGTCACTTTAATCGCGTGATAAAAAAAGCTTTTAACAGACGCTGCTGCTACGTCAGCAACAGAGGGAGCCGGCCCCGCGCCTACTTAACCGCCGCCACCGGCAAATCCGCTACCCGTGTGGTATAGGCAGGCGACAGCATCTCGCGCTTCATCGCCCAGGCCTTGTTAATCCCCTGTCCGGCAAACCACAGTTTCCCGCTGCCGGTTTTGTTAATTTTATCCATCAGCTGCATCAGCTCCTGACTGTTACGGCGCGGCTGATGCTCATCAAACAGATCAAGCTGGGCCACGCCCTGACTGAAAAAATCCCCCAGCACAATGCCCGCCTTAATATAGCGATATCCCTTAATCCAGACGTTATCCAGACACGCCATTGCAACGTTGATGATGTCGCGGGTGTCCTGCGTCGGGATTAGCAACGTCTCTATAGACTGATTGCCATAAAAGGGTTCATCAGTTGCGTGCGGGCTGGTGCGCAAAAATACCCCTATCTGACGGCAATACTGATTCTCGCGACGCAGTTTCTCTGCCGCGCGCTCCGCATAGGCACAGACAGCTTCGCGCATCTGGTCATAATCGGAGATGCGGCTACCGAACGAACGTGAACACATGATTTGCTGCTTATCCGGTGTCACTGACTCCAGTTCCAGGCAGGATTCGCCACGCAGTTCTCTGACGGTACGCTCCATCACCACGCTGAACTGTTTACGAATAGACTCTGTGCTTTGGTCGGCCAGATCTTTCGCCGTTATGACGCCCATAGCGTTAAGCCGTTTGCCGATCCGGTGCCCCACGCCCCAGACCTCAGCCACATCGATCAGTGACAGCAGCTTTTTCTGTCGTTCGGGGTCCGATAAATCAACAATGCCGCCGGTTTTGCTCCACTTTTTGGCCGCAAAATTCGCCAGCTTGGCCAGCGTTTTGGTCTGTGCAATGCCGACGCCGACGGTCAGATGGGTCTCTTTGCGGATCCGTTCTTTGACCTGACGGCCAAAGGTTTCCAGCGCCATGCAGTTCTGCACGCCGGTAAGATCCATAAACGCCTCGTCGATCGAGTAGATTTCTACCGAGGGGGCCATCTCTTCGAGGATGGTCATCACCCGATGGCTCATGTCGGCATAGAGCGCGTAATTTGAGCTGAAGACCTGTACCGCGTGACGCGTCAGCTCTGCGCGCATTTTAAAATAGGGCGCGCCCATTTTAATGCCAGCTTTCTTTGCCTCGGCGCTGCGCGCGATCACACAGCCGTCATTGTTCGACAGCACCACCACCGGTTTGCCTTTCAGATCGGGCCGGAAAACAGTTTCGCACGACGCATAAAAGCAGTTCACATCGACCAGCGCGAACATGGTCAATGCGTCGATTTAATAACAAAGGTCACAACCCCAAACACCTCCAGCGTATCTTCGGTCTGGATAGCGATCGGTTTAAATTTGGTATTCATCGGCATCAGTTGCAGGCAGGGATGAAGCTGAAGACGTTTAACGGTAAATTCACCGTCGACGGCGGCCACCACGATATCGCCGTGTGAGGCGGTGAGCGAGCTGTCGACCACCAGCATATCACCATCGTTAATGCCCGCCTCAATCATCGACTCGCCGCTGACGCGGACAAAATAGGTGGCGCTGGGATGCTGCACCATCAGTGCATTGAGATCGATACGTTGTTCGACATAATCCTGCGCCGGGGAGGGAAATCCGCACGGCACACGTTCGATATAAAGCGGTAAAGGCATAACGGCGCGAATGTCCGCAGGTTTAATGAATTCCACAATTTCACTCCTTTCTCAGATTACTGTATATAAACACAGTAATAGCTAATCCCCCTTTTAATCAAGTGACACGGAACATTTTTAAGCAAAGGAGTTGATGGTAATGCATTTTTTTAACCCTCTTTTTTCTCACTGCTGTGAGAGTAAGCGGAAACCGGTTACTTTTGCCGCAGCACGGGAATATCAGCGTTTTTTTCTTTCAGTAACTAATCTTATAAATTCACCCGCTGATTATTTTTACTTAAGGAAAATCTGACAACGTCTCTGTGGCATTTGCTGAGGTTTGAATATTCAGAGCAGGCTGGTTATTCTGCCTTTTTTAAGGCCTGGAGGGGTTATGGCGGACGACGATCGAATTAAACATCTGGAAGAGGCAGTTGCGCAGTTAACAGTGGAGACCACGGTATTAAAAGCGATACTCGGTCAGCAAATTGCGCTGAATAATCTCAACTACAAAGGGAAGTTTGACGATGTGCTGGCCGCCCTGGCAAAAGAATATGCCGGACGCGGTCTGGAGGAAGACAACAATCAGGCAATCCATGACGCTCTGCGCGAGTATATTAAATATGAGCCACCCGCAATGGAATAGGACTTTCCGGCAGCGTCCGCTCACCGGACGTTACCGGCTCCTGAACACTGCCATCCCCTGATCTGCCCCGTCCCCGGGTTAGTGTTTACGCCTGGCTATCACTTTCCAGCGCATCCTGAATCGCATCGGCCAGATTACCAATTTCATTTGCCACGGCCTGCAAATCCCAGGAGGCTTTTGAGCCGGTTGCTGACGTTGAAGCGCTAACGGACTCCTTTGCCACTGACAGCGCCGCTGCCACAGCCACTGAACGTTTATGTTGTTCCTGAGTCACGCCCGCAGGCGGAATCGCAAAATAGTCGTGAACCATGATCATTTCCTTGTGATGAATAAGGGCTCAACCTTAGCCTTCTGCATCAGGCGTGGGAAGTGAATTATGTGGCATGACCTGTCAGGCGGACAGGATTGCAGCAGCCGTGTTGTGTTATCCGCTTTTCCTGCGCAAAAAACCTGTACGGCCTGTACAGGTTTTTTGCTGAAATCTCTGTCTGAACGGCTGTTGTATCGTTTTCGCACGGCGGAAAAAAAGAGGCGTTACGCACCAGCGGACGCTACCATCCTGCGAAAACAATCCATTAACACACTGAATTAACTCAGATAAACACTAAAAATCCGACACACTTCCGTTGTCTGCCTGCCCCTCAACACCTCTGACCAGTGATCTTTTGTCAAATTTTATTGTACAACTTTGCCGTTCTTGTATAACTTTATCTCGTGATGTTAAATCACTTGTAACGAGCGTGCTTTGCACCGCATCTGAAGGTGTTGTGGATTTCCACCTTCAGATGCAATTTTTTTGCGTCAGCCGGTTACCGGATCGGAATCGACGCATTCCTCCCCAATTTCTTATGAGGCCTGACATGCAAACAACGATGAATACAGAGTCTCAGATTTCTGATTACTTCATGAACTCTGGTACAGCGCTGACTACTGAAAAACAGGTTATCGCCGCGGTCCATGCTGAACTCGCACGCGCCAAAGCCCATGTCTCCGATAAAGACATCGTGCTGGGCCTGATTCACCGTCTGGAGAGCGAGCGCGACGTGGTTAAGCAGGATATTTACCGTCAGGCTCTTGAATATGTTCTGCAGCGTGCAACGGCTACCAGCGAAAGCTAAAAACCTGTGTCTGTCATGACGGAACGCGAATTAGCACGGATGCTTTTCCACTACGGAATCGGCCCCTTTTACAAAGGGGCTTTTTTATTGCTGCTGCACTGCATCACCCGCCTCTTTTTTACCTCCCGCATAGCCTGCCCTGCCGGGCCACATATAGCTCTGCTATCTGCCGGTTTTGCCGTTTATTTCACCTTAAATTGCGATTAATTGGTCTTGGTTCGCTTTATTTATCCGCTAACTGTGTACAGGCGTTTTCTGCATCCACGGTAAGCACAGACGAGAAAAAGAGCCGCTACCCGGCAATGCCCGTCCCGGCTCCGGTGTGCAGTCAGAGCAGATTGACGGCGTTACGCCACCGAAACCTTGATTGCCCGCCTGTCAGGGATCGATGCCCTGACAGGTTTTTCCCATCTTTTTATGGAGGAGTCATCATATCATCCACTCAGCGTCCCCATCCCCCTTTCGAAGAGCAGCAGCAGACGTGGCCCGGCAGTACCGCCGCAATGCAGCCACAGCCCGATCATGGTGAAGAAAGTGATCAGGGTTCAGGCCGTCTGGCGGGTAAAAAAGCGATTATTACCGGCGGTGAGTCCGGCCCTGGCCGGGCCGTGGCGATTGCTTTTGCCCGGGAAGGGGCTGACGTGCTGATCTTTTATCTTGATGAGCATGAGGATGCGCAGGATAACGCACGACTGGTTGAGGTCGCCGGTCAGAAAGCGATGATCCCGTCGGACATGCCGGTTGAACGGGTGAAAAACTTTGGCAGTGAAGTACCGCTGCAGCGTGCCGGTCAGCCTGCTGAGCTGGCACCCACCCATGTGATGCTGGCCAGTGATGAAGCCAGCTACATTTCCGGGGCCACCATCGCCGTCACGGGCGGCGTCGCGATTATTTAACGTCCACCGATTCCCTGGCCCTTTCGGCCAGGGGATCCTTTAGCAGCTTCTGCGCGACGCCCCACTGCCAGAGTGGCTCCCGCGCCAGATTTTTCATTTTCACTTCGCACATGATGTCGAAAGCCTGAAACGACAGCGCCCACCCATTCAGCGTCGGATTGAAGAAGAAGTCAGAGTGCGCCCGCAGTTTGCTTTTGCTCACGCCCAGTTGCTGTTGATCGGGCCAGCCCTCCTGCGGAATAATCCCCTCCTGCGAAATCGAATAGTGCAGCACCGGCCGCACGCCGCGCCAGGAGTCGATCACCCTGGCCACACGCGCGTCATCCGGCTGAATAAACTCGCTCTCTTTCACCCAGTGATGGTGGATATCCAGCACGACCGGACAGAGCGGTGCCGCCTGCAGCACATCATCCAGCGAGCAGGAGATCTCATCATTCTCAACCGTCAGCATCAGCCGCGCTTCCGGGCTGAGCTGATTAAACGACCGCTTAAAGCCATCGAACCCCGCCTTGCCGTTCATATGAATGTTGATTTTAAAATCCTGGAAGGTCTTGCCGTAGCCCATCAGACAGGCGCAGAGCGTGTGATACTCCACATCCTCCAGTGCGCGCACTACCACATCGGGATTATCGGAAGCCAGCACGGTATATTGTCCCGGATGGAAGGAGAGCCGGATATCATGCGCCCGAGCCAGCTCGCCACAGCGGGCAAACAGCGGATAAAGCTCAGGCAGGAATTCCGCAAACAGCGGCGTCGCTTCGGGCACCGTGTAAAGTGGCAACAGATCGCTGCCGATACGCATCATTCGCAGCGGCGGCGGTAACGTGGCCAGATGCTCAAGCGTCAGGTAGAGATTATTGAGATTGGTAACGGTGATCTCATGAACCAGCTGATGACGTTCAGCGTGCGGTAAACTCAGAAATCGTTTACGGGTAGTCGCGCGAAACGGGAAAAACTGTTTGCCATCGCTATTGAGATACTTACATGCAAAACCTAATTTCATGACTGCTCCTGATTAATGCTTATCAGAAGTGTAACAGGCCTCTGGCGACCAGCCAGTCGCGGGCCACAGCGGCAGTTTGAATAATGACAGGGAGAGAGACTATGCAGGGTCACACGATCCAGCGCATCGCTATCGACGCGGCTGAACGGCTGCCCGCCGCCGAATCAGGCTATCCATTCGGGCCGCAACATCAGGTTTATAAAGTGTGTGAAAAAGCGTTTTTACTGCTGACCGAACTGCGGGGCGTGCCGATTATCACCCTGAAATGCGAACCGCAGCAGGCGGAGCTGCACCGGGTGATCTATCCCTCGATCACTGCCGGTTACCATATGAATAAGCGCCACTGGATTACGGTTTATCCCGGCGACGGTCTCTCGCCAGGCCTGATTCAGCAGCTGGTTGAAGCGTCATATCAGCGGGTGGTACGCGGCATCCCCGCCTCACGCCGCCCGGTGTGGGTGGGATAAAGATTGCGAAAGGTAATAATGAAAACCCGCTGTGGCCAGCGGGTCATCCGATCCCGCCCCGGCACTCAGTGGTGCAGCATCTCATCCACCACCTGTGCATTCGTCATCTGGTAAGGGTAATAGGTCGGCCAGTTGTCCATCTCCGCCAGCAGGGCCTGCTGAGACTGGTTGCCCATAAAGATATGGAAATGGGCGGACTTACGCGGCCCGATGGTGTGGTCGCTGAACTGCACATATTTCGGCGCCTGACTGCTGGCGTCCTGGCACTCGAACAGGTAGCGTACCCCTTTCTTCCCGGAGGTATAGGTCAGGATTTTGTAGCCTGCATAGTGATAGTGGCAGGCGCTGACCTTATCGCCGACGTGGAACTCCATTACGCCATTTTCAATTCCAATAGTATCGACGTCGGTAGCGTAGCCTTTGCGATAGTAGGCCTTGTACTGTTCTGCCGTTTTACTGTTGTCCTGCTGCGCTTTCTTCTGCCAGACCGGGTCCAGTTCGCCGCTCTGCAGCAGCGGATAGACCGACTGCCAGATTCCGTCCCAGTCAGAGAGCGGACGATCTTTCACATCGCTGTCAGCGAAAACCCCTTCAGCCGCCTTCTGCTCCATCGCTGACAGCGGTTTTCCATGGGCATGCGTACCATGTGCCAGCGCCTGCTGACTGATTAACAGCGCGCCGACGATTCCCATCCATTTACCTGCATGATTTTTCAAAGCCTGATCCCCGATTAATGTAACAGCCAGAAATGTTATGATATAACATTTCACAATTCAACCCCGATGAACATATCCTCGTGTTAATTTTATTTAATGGTCAGGGGCCTCTTCTGGCACATCACACCCGCCAGTGACGAGCAAACCTGTCGTAACACAAAAGTGGGTTGTCGCTATAGCGGGCGCGGACTGACAGGCCGCTAAGCCAGACGGCACAGAGTGTGAATAAGCGAAGCGATAATGCGGGCTGAGAGATAAGCGCGCGTTTTGAACCCGATAAAAAAGGCGCTGCGGGGTGGTTTAAATCGCGGATTTAACCTCAGCATTGTTCAGGTTGTTCTATATTTAGTGTCGCCGAATGTAAAATAACAGCTGGAGCATGAATCAATGTCGAAAGAAACCGAGAAGAAACCCCTGAGCGAACGCGCGCCGACCACCGGCCCGGAATCATCAGAGCCGGGGCTGGGATCGCTGGCACCAAAAGATGGTTCGCATCAGACCCCAGCCGAACCGACCCCGCCAGGCAAACAGCCTACCGCCCCGGGCAGCCTGAAAGCGCCACAGACACACAACGCCAAACTTGACCAGCTTGAAGCCAGCCGCAAAAACGGCACTGACCGCCCTCTGACCACCAACCAGGGCACACGCATCGCCAACGATCAGAACTCACTGCGGGCCGGCTCGCGTGGTCCGACGCTGCTGGAAGACTTTATTATGCGTGAGAAGATCACGCACTTTGACCATGAACGCATCCCGGAGCGTATCGTGCACGCCCGTGGCTCTGCCGCACACGGCTATTTCCAGCCTTATCGCTCCCTGAAAGATCTGACCAAAGCGCAGTTCCTCAGCGATCCCGAGCAGACGACCCCCGTCTTCGTGCGTTTCTCCACAGTTCAGGGCGGTGCAGGCTCTGCCGATACCGTGCGTGATATTCGCGGTTTCGCCGCCAAGTTCTACACCGAAGAAGGTGTGTTTGACCTGGTCGGCAACAACACGCCGGTATTCTTTATTCAGGATGCGCACAAATTCCCTGACTTTGTGCACGCCGTGAAGCCAGAGCCGCACAACGAAATCCCGCAGGGCCAGAGCGCCCATGACACCTTCTGGGATTACGTCTCTCTGCAGCCGGAAACCATGCATAACGTCATCTGGGCAATGTCTGACCGCGGTATTCCGCGCAGCTATCGCACTATGGAAGGCTTTGGTATCCATACCTTCCGTCTGATTAACGCCGAAGGCAAAGCGACCTTTGTCCGATTCCACTGGAAGCCGGTGGCCGGTAAAGCCTCGCTGCTGTGGGATGAGTCGCAGAAACTGACCGGTCGCGATCCCGATTTCCATCGTCGCGATCTGTGGGAAGCGATTGAAGCGGGTGATTTCCCGGAATATGAACTGGGCCTGCAGCTGATCCCGGAAGAAGATGAGTTCAAATTCGACTTCGATATTCTGGATGCCACCAAGCTGATCCCGGAAGCGCTGGTACCGGTTGAGATCGTCGGCAAGATGGTGCTTAACCGTAACCCGGACAACTTCTTTGCCGAAACCGAGCAGGTGGCGTTCCACCCAGGCCATATCGTGCCGGGTCTGGATTTCTCCAACGATCCGCTGTTGCAGGGTCGTCTCTTCTCCTATACCGACACGCAGATCAGTCGTCTGGGCGGACCAAACTTCCATGAGATCCCGATCAATCGTCCGACCTGCCCGTACCATAACTTCCAGCGTCAGGGCATGCATCGTCAGGATATCGACACCAATCCGGCAAACTACGAGCCGAACTCGATCAACGACAACTGGCCGCGTGAGACCCCACCTGCTGCAACTGGCGGCGGATTCGAGAGCTATCAGGAGCGGGTTGAAGGCCACAAAGTGCGCGAGCGCAGCCCGTCGTTCGGTGAATATTATGCGCAGCCGCGCCTGTTCTGGAACAGCCAGACAGACGTTGAGCAGCAGCACATCATCGGTGCCTACTCGTTTGAGCTGAGTAAAGTGGGACGCGCCTATATCCGTGAGCGCGTGGTCGATCACCTGGCACGCATCGATACGAAGCTGGCGCAAGGCGTGGCGGATAACCTTGGACTTGCGCTGACCGATGAGCAGCTTAACATCCAGCCGCCGGCGGCGGTGAACGGCCTGACCAAAGATGACAGTCTGAGCCTTTATGCCATCCCGGATGGTGAGATCAAAGGTCGTCAGGTGGCGCTGCTGCTGAGCGATGGTGTAAAAGCGGCTGATGTGCTGGCGATTCTGCAGGCGCTGAAAGCAGAAGGTGTTCACACCAAACTGCTGGCACCGCATATGGGCCAGGTGCGTGCGGATGACGGCTCAGTGCTGCCGGTTGATGCCACCTTTGCCGGTCTGCCTTCTCTGACCTTTGATGCCGTGATCGTGCCAAATGGCAATATCGATGCCCTGCTGTTAAGCGGCGATGCCCGTTACTTCCTGCTGGAAGCCTATAAACACCTCAAGGTGATTGGTCTGGTGGGCGACGCGCGTCGCTTTAAAGCACAGTTCGGCCTGGAAGATGCCGATCAGGAAGAAGGCATCGTGCAGGGCGACTCGGCAGAGATCGCGCTGATGTCGGATTTCACGCAGGCGATGAAAGCGCACCGCGTCTGGTCCCGTAGCCAGAAGGCGCAGTCCGTTCCGGCCTGATGCGTTGAGTAAATAAAAAACCGCCTCCAGTGAACTGCACCCAAAAAGTTGGATACCCAACTAAGTAAGGTGCAGTTTTTTATGCCGGAAAGCGTAGCACAGTCGCGTGTACGGTGATCAGTCAGTCCGTCAGACGTTCCGTTATCAGAAGGTCTGCCAGTTCTCATTATCTGTCACAGCGACAGGCTGACGTTTTGGCACAGCAATCGCCTTCGCAACCGGTGGGGCAGAGAACGCTGCGTGTAGCGTGCCGGTTTTGAATACCGACACCGTTTTACGCAGGTAGCTCGCCTGCTCCTCCAGGGAGGCGGCGGCAGTGGCTGACTCCTCCACCAGCGCGGCGTTCTGCTGCGTCACCCCATCCATTTCCGAGACCGCAATGCAGACCTGCTCAATGCCCCGCGTCTGTTCGGTCGAGGATGCCGCAATCTCTTCAATCAGTTGCGTCACACGACTCACCGACTTCACAATGCTCTCCATCGCGGTGCCCGCCTGCGCAGCATGACCGGCACCGGTTTTGATCCGCTCTGCTGAGCGGTCGATCAGTCCACGAATTTCCTGTGCGGCGCTGGCGCTGCGTCCTGCCAGCGAGCGTACTTCACCCGCCACCACCGCAAATCCACGACCCTGTTCACCGGCACGCGCGGCTTCAACCGCAGCGTTCAGCGCCAGAATATTGGTCTGGAAGGCGATGCTGTCGATAATGGCGATAATACCGGCGATCTGATTCGAGCTTTCGCTAATCTGGTCCATGTTGGCAATCACCCGGGCAACGGTCTCACCGCCCTGCAAAGCCGTAGCTGACGCCTCTTTCGACACTGTGGTCGCCTGCTGCGCATTGTCTGCGTTGAGCTTTACCGTCGAGGTAAGCTGCTCCATGCTGGCGGCGGTCTGTTCCAGCGCGGCTGCCTGCTGTTCCGTTCGGGAGGAAAGATCGGTGCTGCCGGCAGAGATTTCCGCGGCACCGGTGAAGATCGAACGGGTGGCGTCATCGACCGAAGTAATGGTCACGACCAGCGCATCACGCATCTGCTGCAACTCCTGAATCAGCTGGCCCATCTCGTTGCGGCCCTCATGCTGAATCGCAGAAGTTAAATCACCGGCCGAGATAGCGCGCATATGAGCGGTCAGTCTGGCCAGCGGGTTAATCAGCAGCTTCTGCAGTCCCATCCAGACTGCCACCCCAATCACGCCGGTGATCAGGCCGATGGCCAGCAGCGCCCAGAGTGCATCCGTCAGGCTGCGCTGGTTGTGCAGAGAGGTATCTTTCATCAGCTGGATGTTCACTGCACGCCAGGCCTCATAGGCCATGTCGAGCTGATCCTGCGCTGCCTGCGCTTCAAGGTTGCCATAGGCCGGGTAGTTGCCCTGCTTCAGGAAGGTGATAGAGGCCAGCATGGTGTCACGCATCTGCTGATAAGCAGTCTGAACCTGCGTTGACTGGGTTTCGCCCTGTTCCGCTTTACGCGGCATCGCCTGCCACGCTTTAAAGTCTGCATCCGCCTTTTCCGCTGCCTGACCCGCCTGCTCCAGCAGCGCAGCCATCGCCGCCAGCGATTTAGGGTCCTGCTGATTTTTCAGGAAACGGATCGCCACGCGGTTAATGGTGACGCGGGTTTTAATCAGGGTTTTCACCGCATCACTCAGGTGCTGCTGTTGCAGCGTCAGCTGCTCGGCCGCCACGAAGTTTTTGTCGGCTTTTGACACGCCGTTGTAGAACAGAAATCCGGTCAGGGCCAGTAACGTAATAAAAACGGCCAGCACCGCCAGAATACCGTGAGTTATTTTAAGATTTTTAAGCATGTCCGCAAACTCATATCAGAGAAGATAAAGCTGTTATCGGCAAGCGAGGAATTTAACTGAGCGCAGTTGCAAAGAAGCCTGCTCTCCGCAACCCGCCGGATGCAGCCAGCATGTCGTACTGCACTGAAAAAAAGGGCGTGACGCCGCCTGAACGCATTCGTCGCTTAACAAGCGTCCCCGTGCTGTGGTTGAATTCGCCCCTTACATTTTTCGCACGTGGTTAACATGCATTACATTCAGAGTCTGATGAGTTTTATAGAGGGAAACCGGGTGCTGTCGATCGGCTTCAGCCTGCTGCTGCTGATTATGGCCGGGATGGTCACTCACCTGATTTGCAAATTCTTCATCGTCAAAGTGATAAGGAAGGTCTTTTTCAGCAGTCATAAAAAGAACGTTCCGCTGGATAAAGATGTCCGCCTCTCTCAGAAGCTGTCAAATTTTGTGCCGGTAATTGTGGTCTACAATTTCCTGCAATTCATGCCTGGCCTGCCTGAAAATCTGAAAGTGGCGATTCAGACCATCTGCGGCATCCTGTTTTTTGTCTATCTGTCGATCTTCTTCAACGAAGTGCTGGAGATTGTTAACAACTCTTACTCGCGCAAATCAAAGCGTAAGAATCACTCGATCAAGGGCTATATCCAGATTGGTAAAATCCTGGTACATATTATCGCCGCAATCATGATTCTGGCGATTATGTCCAACAAGTCGCCCGCCATTATCATCTCCTCGCTGGGTGCGGTCGCCGCGGTACTGATGCTGATCTTCCAGCATACGCTGCTGTCGCTGGTGGCGAATATTCAGCTCTCCTCTAACGATGTTCTGCAACTGGGCGACTGGATTGAGATGCCGGACAGGAATATCAGCGGCGAGGTGATCGATATTGCGCTGCATACCATCACCATCCGCAACTGGGATAACACCCTTTCGCGCATCCCGACCAAGAACTTCCTGACCGAAACCTACACCAACTGGCAGGCGATGTTCTCTTCAGGCGCGCGCCGCATCATGCGCAGCTTTTATCTTGATCAGAAGTCGATCACCTTTGTGAATCAGGAGATGCTGCAGGCGATGAGTCAGATCCGCCTCGCGGGCGAAACGATCACTGAAATGCTGGATGGACGGGATATCAATGCCGTCGGCGACCGCTGGTTTATGGAGAACGGCATCACTAATCTGATGGTATTCCGTAAATTCCTGAGTGCCTGGCTGGCCCAGCGCGATGACATTATGAAAGAGATGTATATCGTGGTGCGGCCGCTGAAGCCGTCGCCGGATGGGCTGCCGGTGGAGATCTACTGCTTCACCTCATCCATTTTCTGGGCCGATTATGAAAATACCCAGGCGGCGATTTTTGAGTATATCTATGCCATGGCCCGGTTCTTTGAACTGCAGATTTACCAGCATCCGGCCGGGTCTGATTTCGCCCGTCTGGCGCAGCCGCGTCCCCTCAGCGGGGATGCAGAGCCAAACGGCATGCCGTAACCCGTGACCTGCTGTGGCGGTCCCGCACCGCCACGGAACTCACAGTGGATCAGATCATTAACTCTTACTCAGCGCATAGTTGAGCACTTTGTCATTCTTCATCTGCACGGTCAGCGTCTGCCCTTCGGTGGTGTTCAGGGTGCGCGCCTCGCTGTAGGTCCACTTCAGCAACCGTTGCCCGTCCGGGTAAGGCGTCTCGCTGTCAGGCTGACCAAACAGCGCGATCAGCTGGGCTTTGGTCGTCTGACCGGCATGAATTTGCTGCAGATTACGGTTGTCCAGACGGTGTCCGACCCTGTTAGAACAGGCGGAAATCAGTAGCAGCAGCGTGACTAACAGAACGCGTTTCCTCACGTAATATCCTTTTGAAATGTTCAGCGCCGCAGATCCTCCAGCGTGACCTGCGCGATCGCGCTTAAGCTTATAGCGAATCCGCGCTATCCGGCAGGGTTTTCTGGGTCTGCCCCCATGATTTCCCCTTGCCAGAGGCCGATTCAGAGCAATCAACGCAAATTAATACGCCTGAGCTGCCTGCCACCCTGCGACTACAACATCTTAGTCTATGATTACTCTCTGTATGCCGCGTGGAAGTGGTCTCACTTTTCCCTTCCCGCCGCATCACGCTGAATACCAGTCCAGTTTCCTGGCTGAAGAGGCGCGCCAGCCCACCTGGCATCCGGGTCTCACTGATAGCTTTACGATTTTCTGACGCTTACGTCATCGACATCCTATTCGCGCGGTGGTCACCATCGCGTATTTCCAGGCTAAATGAGGCAACTGAATGGAATCCAAATCTTTTTCTAAAAGTTGGGGCGCTGAACGGGTTGCCAGTGACGAGGTGCGTTTCCGCCTCTGGGCAACCGGCCAGCAACGCGTGACGCTGCGTCTCGCCGGTAAAGACATTGAGATGACACCGCAGGCGGACGGCTGGTTTGAAGCCCAGGTCACCGGTGTGGCTGCGAATGCCGAATATGATTTTGTGCTGGCAGATGGCACAGCCGTGCCCGATCCCGCTGCCCGCGCCCAGAAAGCGGAGGTCAACGGTCCCTCCCTGGTGATCGATCCTGACGCGTATCAGTGGCAGAACACGGGCTGGAAGGGTCGTCCATGGACAGAGTCAGTGGTCTATGAACTGCACATCGGCACCTTTACCCAGGAAGGCACCTTCCGGGCGGCGATAGCGAAGCTGCCGATGCTGGCCGAAACCGGCATCACCATGATTGAAGTGCTGCCGGTGTCGCAGTTTGGCGGTAATCGTGGCTGGGGCTACGATGGCGTGCTGCTCTATGCACCGCATGCCGCCTACGGTTCGCCGGATGATTTCAAAGCCTTTATCGATGCGGCGCACGGTCTCGGCCTGTCGGTAGTGCTGGATATCGTGCTGAACCACTTTGGCCCGGAGGGCAACTATCTGCCGCTGCTCGCGCCAGACTTCTTCCATAAAGAGCGCCAGACGCCGTGGGGCGCCGGGATCGCCTATGATGTTGATGCGGTGCGCCGCTATATCGTGGAAGCGCCGCTCTACTGGCTGCAGGAATTTAATCTGGATGGCCTGCGCTTTGACGCCATCGATCAGATTGATGACCCGAGCGAGAAGCATGTGCTGGTTGAGATTGCCGAGCGCATCCGCGCCACTATTACCGATCGCCCCATTCATCTCACTACTGAAGATTGCCGAAACGTTACCTTCCTGCATCCGCGCGACGACAACGGAGATGCTCCGCTGTTTACCGGCGAATGGAACGATGACTTCCATAACGCCGTACATGTGCTGGCAACCGGTGAAACCCACGCCTACTACCAGGATTTCGCTGACCAGCCAGCGCAGCGGGTGGCGCGGGCGCTGGCAGAAGGCTTTGTCTATCAGGGCGAAGTGTCAACGCAGTCGGGCGAGCCACGCGGTGTGAAGAGCAGCAGTCAGCCACCGGTCGCCTTTGTCGACTTTATCCAGAACCATGACCAGACGGGCAACCGCGCGCAGGGTGAAAGGCTGGTCTCGCTGGCAGGTGCAGAGCGGACACAGGTGCTGCTGGCCATGCTGCTGGTCTCGCCACACATTCCGCTGCTGTTTATGGGAGAAGAGTATGGCGAAACCCGACCATTCCTGTTCTTCACCGATTTCCACGGCGATCTGGCTAAAGCGGTGCGTGAAGGTCGCGCCCGGGAGTTTGAAGGCCATGCCGGTCACGGCGAAACGGTGCCGGATCCTAACGATGTCACCACCTTTGAACAGTCGAAACTCGACTGGCCACGCACAGAAACGCCGGAAGGTCAGCAGTGGCTGGCGCTGACGCGTCATCTGCTGGCGCTGCGTCAGGAACATATCGTGCCGCTGCTGCAGACCGCCGGCGGTGATGCCGGTCAGGTGGTGAAAACAGCAGACGATTTCCTGGCGGTGCGCTGGGACTTCCCACAGGGCACGCTGTCACTGGCGCTGAACGTCGGCGACAGCACGCAGCCGATTCCCGATTTGCCGGGTGAAACGCTGTTTGCCTGGCCGCAGACCGCAACCGAACTGATTCCCAACGCTATCGTGGTACGTCTGGCTAAGAGAGAAACAGAATGACTATTCCAACCGCAACGTACCGCATCCAGTTCCGCAATGGCATGACCTTTGACCGTGCGGCGGCGCTGGTGCCCTACCTGAAACAGCTGGGCATCAGCCATCTTTACGCCTCGCCGATCTTCAGCGCCACCGCTGAGTCAACCCACGGCTATGACGTGACCGACGTTAACCAGATCGAACCATCGATTGGTGGCCGGGAAGGTTTTGATCGCATGGTGGCCGCGCTGAAAGCGGCCGGGCTGGAGCTGATCCTCGACATCGTGCCGAATCATATGGCCGCCTCGCTGGAGAACCCCTGGTGGCGCGACGTCATTGAGCATGGCGAACAGAGTCGCTATGCCAGTTATTTTGATATCGACTGGTCACGCCGCCTGACGCTGCCGTTCCTGGGCGACACGTTTGAGGCAGTGCTGGCTGACGGTGATATCAGCGTGCAGCGCGATCCGCAGACCGGCAAACCGGCGCTGGCCTACTTTGACAATTTCTATCCGCTGAAACCTGAGACCTGGCAGGATCGCGAAGAGGCGGTGTTCGCCCTGCGCGATGCCGCAGAGATCGCCGGACTGCATGACCAGCAGCCGTGGCGACTGATGTCCTGGCGCGACGCGCCCAACGACCTCTCCTACCGCCGCTTCTTTGAAGTGACCGGTCTGGTGGGCGTGCGCGTGGAAGACAAGGCCGTCTTTCATGCCGCGCATCAGCTGATCCTCGAACTGGTTCACAGCGGTGCGGTGCAGGGATTGCGCGTCGACCATGTGGATGGTCTGGCCGATCCGCGCGGCTATCTGGAGCAGTTACGCCAGGCTGCCGGTCCCGACTGCTATCTCACCGTAGAAAAGATCCTGGGCGACAATGAACAGCTGCCTGATGAGTGGCCGGTTTCCGGCACCACCGGCTATGAGTTTATGGCCTCACTCGCCAATCTGCTGGTCGACAGCGACCGCCTGAGCGGACTGCGCAAAGCCTATCAGGCTGTCATTGGCAAAACCGTCGACATGAAAGCAGAGCTGCGTGCCGCCAAGCTACTGATGGCGAACCGCAATTTTGCCGGCGAATTTAACCGGTTACTGCAACTGGCACTGAAAATTGCTGACGCAGAGGGCACGACTCAGCCGGAAGCGGAACTGAAAAATGCGCTGCGTGAGCTGCTGGTCGCCTTCCCGGTTTACCGCACTTATGGCACACCGCAAGGCCTGACGCCCGCTGATACCGCGCTGCTGGACCAGGTGGTCAGCGAAGTGAAAGCCAGCGACCATGCGCCTGACTTGCAGGCGCTGGACTTCCTGACCTGCATTCTGCGTGCAGAAGTGGGCGATTCCGCCCGTGACGATGCCACGCAGTTCCGCACCCGCTTCCAGCAGCTGACGGGTCCGCTGATGGCGAAATCGGTCGAGGACACCCTCTTCTTCCGTCAGCACATGGCGCTGGCGCTGAATGAAGTCGGCGCTGAACCGCTGGCACGCCACTTCTCGCTGGATCAGTTCCATGCAGAGATGCAGGCGCGGCGCGAACATCAGCCCGATGCGCTGTCGGGCACCTCAACGCACGATACTAAACGCGGCGAAGATGCCCGCGCGCGGCTCTATACTCTGACCGAAGCGCCACAGCGCTGGGCGGAGTGCGTGAGCCGCTGGCGGGAGATGAACAAAGATCATGTCGTTCATCTGAAAGATGGCCCGGCACCGGAACCGGCTGTGGAGTGGATGCTGTATGAAGCGCTGGCCGGCGTCTGGCCGACCACCCTGCAGCCGCAGGATGCGGAAGGTCTGGCGTCGCTGGAAGCCCGCTTTGTGGTCTATGTTGAGAAAGCGATGCGTGAAGCCAAACTGCGCACCGACTGGGCCGACAATAACGATGACTATGAAGAGGCGGTGCTGAGCTATGCCCGTCATCTGCTTGCGCCTGGCAACAGCCCCTTCCTCAATGATTTCTGCCAGTCGCTGCAACCCTTTATGCGCGCCGGCCTGGTCAACAGCCTGACCCAGACCGTAGTGAAGCTTACCGCACCAGGCGTACCCGATATTTATCAGGGCAGTGAGGCGCTGGACTTCAGCCTGGTCGATCCCGATAACCGCCGTGAACCCGATTTTGATGCGCTGGCGGCAATGCTTAACGCGCCGCAGCATGACGGCAGTGAGGCACACTGGCTGCGCGGTCAGGTCAATCAGCAGGCGATTGTGAAGCTGTTAACGCTGCGTCAGCAGCAGCCAGAGCTGTTCCGACACGGTGATTATCTGGCGCTGTCAACAGAGGGTGAGCATCAGGACAAGGTGCTCGCATTTGCCCGTACCCGTGAGGATCAGGCTGTCATTGTAATTGTCTCACGCCGGGTCTTTAACTTACTGCCGGAGAATCTCGAGCAGGCGCCCGAGACGCGCTGGGCTGACACGCATATCGCCCTGCCCGCCGCACTCGGCCAGCGCCGCTATCAGGATGTGCTGAGCGGTGAAACCCTTGATGCAGGCGACAAGCTGCCGCTGACAGAACTGGCGTCGCAGTGGTGCGCCGTGCTGGTGGCACAGTGAGTTTCAGGAAGAATTTAGTTTATTACGCGTCAATCTGTTCACTGAATAACGAGGCATAAATGTCAAACAGTCAGCGTTTTGAAATTACGGCGGGTTACAGCCATTTGCTGGGGGCCAATTTTGATGGCCAGGGCGTGAACTTCGCCCTGTTCAGCGCCCACGCCGAGCGGGTTGAACTCTGTCTGTACGATCCCAGCGGTAAAACGGAAATTGCCCGGCTGGAGCTGCCGGAATATACCCACGAAGTGTGGCACGGCTATATTCCGGGCCTGAAGCCGGGCGCGCTCTATGGCTATCGCGTCTATGGCCCTTATGATCCGGAAAATGGCCACCGCTTTAACCCGAACAAGCTGCTGCTCGATCCCTACGCCCGAGAACTGGCGGGTGACATCGCCTGGAACGAGGCGCACTTCGCGTACGATCTTTATCACGACGATAAAGATCTGACGTTCGACACCCGTGACAGCGCGCCGTTTACGCCTAAGTGCCGGGTTATCGACCCTGATGAATTCGACTGGCAGGATAAAAACCGCCCGAATGTGCCATGGCCGAAAACCGTCATTTATGAAACCCACGTGAAAGGCTTTACGCAGCTCAACACCGCACTGCCGCCGGAGCTGCGCGGCACCTTTGATGGTATGGGTCACAAAGCAACCGTCGACTACATCAAAAGCCTGGGCATTACCTCCGTCGAGCTGCTGCCGGTGCACTGGTTTCCGGACGATCAGCATCTGCTGGATAAGGGGCTGAAAAACTTCTGGGGCTACAACACGCTGGGCTTCTTTGCGCCCGCGACCCGCTACTTCGGGCCACGCGGCATTCAGGGCTTCCGCGATATGGTACGCGCCTTCCACGATGCCGGTATTGAGGTCATCCTTGACGTGGTCTACAACCACACCGCCGAGGGTAATGAGCTGGGTCCGACGCTGTCGTTTAAAGGCATCGATAACTTCTCTTATTACCGTACGATGCCCGACCAGCATCGTTACTACATCAATGACACCGGCACCGGCAACACCGTGAATACCTCGCATCCGCGCGTACTGCAGATGGTGCTCGATTCGTTGCGCTACTGGTCTGAGTCGATGCATATCGACGGTTTCCGTTTCGACCTCGGCACGATTCTGGGCCGCGAACCGGATGGTTTTGACCCGCGTGGCGGCTTCTTCGATGCCGTGATGCAGGATCCCATTCTGTCGCAGAAAAAACTGATTGGCGAACCCTGGGATATCGGTCCGGGCGGCTATCAGGTGGGCAGCTTCCCGCCTGGCTGGGCAGAATGGAACGATCAGTATCGTGATACGGTGCGTGACTACTGGAAAGGCAACAACGTCTCCACCGACTTTGCCGCCCGCCTGCTGGGTTCAGGCGACCTCTACGACCAGCACGGTCGGCGTCCGTGGGCCAGCGTCAACTTCATCACCGCCCACGACGGCTTTACGCTCAACGATCTGGTGTCGTATAACGACAAACATAACGATGAGAATGGCGAAGACAATAACGACGGCCATAACGACAACCGCGCCTATAACTACGGCGTTGAAGGCCCGACCGATGACGAAGGCATTAACGCGGTGCGCGAGCGTCAGAAGCGTAACTTCCTCGCCACGCTGATCTTCTCTCACGGCACGCCGATGCTGCTGGCTGGCGACGAGTTTGGCCGCAGCCAGATGGGCAACAACAATGGCTACTGCCAGGACAGCGAAATCTCCTGGGTACACTGGGATAACCTGCCAGAGTCCGCGGAGGCGCTGCGCGAGTTCACCCGTCAGATCCTGACATTGCGTGCTCAGCAGCCGTTGCTGCGCCGTGAAAACTGGCGCGACGGCATGGATATCAAGTGGTTTAACGCCGGTGGCGGTTTCCAGCAGAGTGAGCAGTGGGATGAAGGCTCAACGCTGGGCGTCTATATCGGCCGGCCGGATCTGCAGACCGAGGAAGGCATCTGGCATGACGTCCTGATGCTGCTTAACCCCTTCGAAGGCAATGTTCCCTTCCGCATTCCACAGTTTGGCGAGGGTGGCTGGGTGCTGGAGCTGACCACCAGCGATGTGGCGAAGCGGGGTCTGGTGATCACTAAAGAGAAGGATTTCGAGCTGGAAGGACGCAGCTTCGCCCTGTTCAGACGTCCCTAGTCGCTGAACAGGCTGACAATCAGGCATCAGGCGCAGCGTATTCCGCGCTGCGCTTGTTTTTTTGCCGATCGCTGCCAGGCTTAACCGGTTGTTAACAGTAAGAATTAATGCTGATAAGGAGGCATAATGTCCAGATTTACACAGAAAGTTGTGGTTGTGACAGGTGCCGGATCCGGCATTGGCGAAGCCAGCGCTAAGCGTTTCGCTGAAGAAGGGGCATCCGTGGTGCTGGTGGGACGCAACCGACAGAAACTGGAAGAGACGCTGGCTAAAATGACGGCGGGCGATCACCTGGTGGCTGCCTGCGACGTCTCAGAAGCCGGACAGGTTAAACAGCTGTCAGAAACGGTGCTGAAGAAGTATGGCCGTGCAGACGTACTGGTGAATAATGCGGGCGTTATCGTTCAGGGCCGTATCCATGAAGTCGACCTCGACGCATGGAAAACCCTGATGAAAACTGACCTTGATGGCGTTTTCCACGGTGTTCACTACTTCATGCCAGCGCTGCTGAAGAGCAAAGGTAACGTCGTCAACATTTCCTCCGTTTCAGGCTTAGGCGGTGACTGGGGTATGAGCATCTACAACGCCGCTAAAGGGGCGATTACGAACTTCACCCGTGCGCTGGCGATGGATTACGGTGCGGATGGCGTGCGGGTCAATGCCATCTGCCCCGGCTTCACTTTTACCGATCTGACCGAAGATGCCAAACAGGATCAGGAACTGCTGGAGCGTTTTTACGATCGCATTCCGCTGCGTCGTGCCGGTGAAGCGGATGATATCGCGCGTGCAATTCTCTTTATTGCCAGCGATGAAGCCAGTTATATTACCGGCGTCAATCTGCCGGTTGATGGCGGAATAACCGCCTCAAATGGCCAGCCTAAACAGGCATAAGTATCAGGGCAGCGTGTTACGCTGCCTTTTTTATTCTGAACGCCCCGCCCTGTAAATTTTTTTATTCTCTTTTACTGCTGCCGTTTAATTTCAGTGAATTAATGTTTTGGCGTATGGCGGGTTGGCGTTGCCGCGCGCGCCGGTTTAATTGCCGTACTGGTACTGGTCGGGCAAATAAAGGTGCTCAGACAGGCATTACACGATATAGCATTAGCGTGATGGACTTTTGCCACCGCCAGCGCCTGCTGTCGGGTATAAAGCGAACCAATAAAAACGCGTTTATCGTTTTTTGACAGATTAACGCAACCTTCTTTGTGTAAAATCCATCCACCCATGGGACGCGGGCACAGATAATAATAGCTGGCTTTGAGCATGGTAGTCATCCTGATAGTTGCTGTATGTGTCGTAAAAAACGAACCAAAATTCGTAAGAGGTTTTATTTGTAATCTGAAGCTTTATTAAACTAACTGAGAATTATCCCTAAAACCACTTTATTGCGTAACGCAAACCGACTTTGAGAATATGCCCTTTTCAGCCTCTGCTATCGCTTCAGGCATTCAGCGCGGTTAACGTTCCCGTCCCGTTTTGCAGTCCCGCTTTCATTTAGGGTACTAATGCATCAATAAAAAACCATAAAACAAAATAAGCAATATAAAACAGTAGGTTATTTAACTTTCTACTACAACCTGCCTGATATGTCACGGTGGTTATGATTAGAGCCACAACAAACGACATTAACCGCCGCAGGGGGACTTATGAGTATTGATAAACAGACACTGAAAAAGTGTGAAAGCGGCAGAGCGCCTCTCTTTTAGCGAAGCGCTGAGACAGGCAGAGTCGGGGGTTTATCAATAACGGCGGGCGTAATTAACCGCGACTGGCTTGAAAAAGTAAAACGATCGGTTTACTTTTAAAGCATGAAAAAGAGAGACGATATCCTTCAGGCCGCCGAGCGGCTCTTCTATACCCACGGCTTCCACGCCACCAGTACCGATCAACTCTGTCGCGAAGCGGGCGTTTCGACACGCACGCTTTACCATCATTTCGCCTCCCGCGAAGCACTTACCGCCGCGGTGCTTGACGCCCGCGAGCAGCGCTTTATAGCGGAGCTGCTGCCAGCGCAACAGCCTGAGGCAATCGCGCATCTGTTTACGGTGCTGGGTGAGTGGACGACGTTAAACGGCGCGCGTGGCTGCTTCTTTCTGAAAGCCTGGGGGGAATATGCCGAGCGGGATAGCGGGCTGGCATCCCAGGCACTGGCCTTTCGCGCCACAATGCGCGCTTACATTACGCAATGCGTGACGCAGCTGGGCGGCGAAGTTAATCAGCAGCTGAGTGATGCCATCTGGATACTCTTTGAGGGAGCGATGACCACAGCGCTGATTATCGGTCCTGCCGCTGTACGGCAGGCGGCACAGGTCGCCAGCCAGTTATTGCAGCGTGGTGCGGTCAGATGAGGTCACCCGCCGCGCTGGCACTGACCGGCTTTAGCCTGATTGCTGTGACTTACGGCATGGCGCGCTTCTCGTTGGGATTGATGCTGCCTTCGATCTCAGCCGATATCCCGTTCAGCCCGCAGCAGGCGGGCTTGCTGTCAGCCTGCAGCTTTGTGGCCTACTGCCTCACTATTCTCACCGCAGCCGCACTGGCAGACCGCTATGGTGCCCGACTGACCGCACTGCTGGCGGCCCTGAGTGCCGCATCAGGGCTGCTACTGCTTGCCTGTGCCTCCTCACCGCTACTGCTGGCGACAGGACTGTTTGTCGCCGGATTGAGTTCAGGGCTGGCCTCGCCCGCTCTGGCCGCGGCTGTCAGTAACCGGATTGCGGTTGCCGATCAGCCGCGCATCAATACGCTGATCAACGCCGGCACCAGCGCGGGTATCATTCTGACCGTGGTGATCCTGAGCGTGCTGCCTGGCGGATGGCGGGCCGCCTGCATAATGTTCGCCCTGCTGTCACTGGCCTGTCTGCTGCCGGTAATCCGCGTGCTGCCGGTTCATGCTGCCGGCAGCGCTGCTAAAGCGCGACGCTGGCACCAGCGTCTGTACCGTCGCGCTATGCGCCGGCTGACAGGCATAGCGCTGGTTTCAGGTCTGGTCAGTGCGGCCTGGTGGAGCTTTGGGTCGGCGCTGCTGCGCCAGCATGTCGGTGTCGATGCAGAGACCGCCCGTTTACTCTGGCTGGTTGCCGGAGGTGCAGGCATTGTGGGTGCAGCAACCGGCCCGGTCGCTGCTCGTATCGGGCTGAACGCGGTTTACCGGCTGTCACTGTGCGGAATGGCATTGCCACTGCTGGTTCTGGCCTTCAGTCACGGTGAATCTACCGATTTACTGGTTGCGGTGGCCTGCTGCGGCGCAGGATACGTGACGCTGTCGGGCGTGTTGCTGGTATGGGGAGCACAGGCCACGGCTGAAGAGCCCGCGACAGGCGTCGGTATCCTGTTTTTTATGCTGGCAGTCGGTCAGGTTGCGGGATCGCTTCTGTTTGGTCAGCTTTACGCCGCGCTGGGTGCCAGTACGGCATTAACGCTGTTTTCGCTCAGCGCCCTGCTCCTGCAATTTATTACACCGTCGCAGAATAGTGACGCATCAGATCAATAAGCCGTAAATAACGAAAAGCATCGCAAAGCGTGGCGGGAATTAACTGATAATGTTATTTACCAGACATTGTTCAATATAACTGTCCAGCTCAAGAGCACGTTTATAATAAAGCGGATAAAGACAGCCCCGAAGCTTTTCAGATCGCGCGAATATTTTTAATCCGTGGATTCACCTTCTGCTGAAGTAAATCTTCATCGGGCCCCAGATAATAAGGCACCGCACACTGCTTACCATCTTTGGTAAAAATAATCTGGTTATCGTGCAGGAATAACGCCGTAAAATGGCCCAGCACGACCCCATTTAATTCGAAGCAGTGATTTCTTGCTGCACGCAGCCCCTGCTTACTATTCAGAAAATCAACAAATCGCATCACGCTGCGCCTCCCGTCAATTAATTCACCCTATTGGAACGGCACAGATAATAGCCTTAACGCCGGAGCGAATCATCCGGCTGACGCTGTTTTCAGAATAGGCTTAACCGCCATTCAGAAGCGGGACTCAACCGGCGGGTATGAGTGTTCCCTTTTCGTCAGGAATCGTGCTGGAGGAAGCGCCAGTAATAAAATTGCTAACGCGCACGAGATTTATATTGCGCGATCTGAGCACCCGCTATACCGTTGTTTTACAACAGGTGCAGACGATCAGGGCAAACCTCATGGTGGAAATTTATGATGCAGATGAACGCCACATCCCGGCGATTCAGCAGATTTACGCCTGGCATGTTCTTAACGGCACCGGCTCATTTGAGACCGTGCCCCCTGACGCTACAGAGATGGGCGAGCGAGTGCGTAAGATACAGCAGGCAGGGTTGCCGTGGTTCATTGCTGTCAGCGACGGCGACGTACGTGGATTTTGCTATCTGGCACCTTACCGCCCTCGCCACGCCTACCGCCATACGCTGGAAGACTCAATTTATATTGACCCCGGCTTCCAGAAACGTGGTGCCGGCTCACGTCTGTTAGATCATGCCATTACCTGGGCTGAGCAGGCAGGGTTTCGCCAGATGATTGCCAACGTGGGCGACAGCGAGAACCAGGGTTCGATTGCCGTGCACCAGGCAGCAGGTTTTGAGATGACAGGCATCCTGCGCTCGGTGGGTTTCAAACAGGGCCGCTGGCTGGATACCGTTTTTATGCAACGTTCTCTGGCAACAGGCGATACCACGCCGCCAGTTGACTAAAATATTAGCGTCAGAATAAGAAAGTCATACTGGCCCTCGTTTTCCCCAGAAGACGCTTCTGGTAAGGTGCCTTAACAAAAAATAAAAAATTCCGGAAACCATTATGTTGTCGACAATCATCTATCGCAGCCACATCACCGAACATGTGCAGCTCGAAACCCTGAATGATTTGGCGCTGAAAGCGAATAAAATCAACAAATCGTCAAGTATCACCGGAATTTTACTGTTCAATGGCACGCATTTTTTCCAGCTTCTGGAAGGCCCGGAGGCGGCAGTAAATGCGGTCTATAGCCGCATTTGCCAGGATCCGCGCCACCACAATCTGGTCGAACTGCTGCGAGATTACGCCCCGGCGCGACGTTTTGGTCATGTCGGTATGGAGCTCTTCGATCTGCGGCTGCACGATCAGGAAACCGTGCTGGAGTCAGTGCTGGAAAAATGCACGACGAAATATCAGATGACCTATGCCGATCGCGCACTGCAGTTCCTGCGCACCTTTGTTGAAGCGCGCGAAAAAGAGAACTATTTCGAGATCCCTGCCGCCAGCGGCTGGACGTTTATTCGTGATGAGGCAGAACAGCGCGAAGGCGATGCAGCGCTGGTGGCTACGGATGACGTCAGCTTTGCGTTTCAGCCTATTGTTGATCCCTTCGCCTGCGAGATCGTTTCACTGGAAGCACTGTTGCGCGGTCCGCAGGGAGAATCGCCGCTCGACTATTTTGCCCGACTGACACGCGAGCAGCTTTATCAGGTCGATCTGCAGTCGAAAAAGATCGCCTTTGCTCAGGCGAAGAAGCTGGGGATTGAGGGGATGACCCTGTCGATCAATCTGCTGCCGATGACGCTGGTAGAAGTGCCCGACGCCGTCCTCTTTTTGGTGGATGAGATAGCAGCCCAGGGACTGGTGCCCGAGCAGGTGATGGTTGAGTTCACCGAGAATGAAGTCATCTCACAGCCGGAAGCGTTTGAAGCCGCCATCAGGCAGCTGAAAGCGGCTGGCATCAGCCTGGCGCTGGATGATTTCGGTGCCGGTTTTGCCGGGCTGTCGCTACTGACCCGCATTCAGCCTGACAAAATTAAGATCGATCGCGCCATCATCTCTGACGTGCATAAAAGTGGGCCGAAACAGGCGATTATCCACGCCATTCTGAAATGCTGCGCCTCACTGGAGATCGGCGTAATCGCTGAAGGCATTGAGCAACCGGAAGAATGGATGTGGCTGGAAGCCGCGGGCGTGACCCAGTTCCAGGGGTTCCTGTTCTCTGAGCCTGAACTGAATGGCGTTGCGGCCGTGGCCTGGCCGGAGCTGATTTAACCTCCTGCGATTTGGATGATTTTACGCTTCCCTGCCTTGCTGGATCACCCGGCGGCTGCTAAATAATTATCAGCGCCGGAGGATCATCTTTCTGTCATCTTCCCGCGTCACAGTCAGTTATGACCCCATCAGTGATTAAATGTTTAGCAGTCAGATGTTCAGTGTTTAGGCCAGCGCTACGCGCCATGCGTGCGACGTGAATCCAGGGACAGCATTTGAGGAACTGAATGAAGCAAATCATCCGCGGTGATAAAGAACCCTCCCATATTCTGGCAGCGACCCGTGCGCTCGAAGCGCACTACGCCCGCTACGGAGAAGGTAATAAGTACCATCCCATCATCTATTCCATCGCATACCGCAGCCGGTTTTATCAGGTTGAGGTCATTACCCGACGTGAAACAATGGTTGCCACGGTGATTACCGGGGTTCGTAATCTGACGCATCTCTCCGGCGCCGCCTGACGGCGGCCTGCTCGCCTGCGGGGGCATAATACCCCCGCATTTTCGCTTAACGCTGGTAGAGAGAATTGGCCGGATAAATTGCGCCTATCACGCTTTTCTCCCGTGCGCCCGTCACCGCAGGCAGATTGCCCGGCAGACCAGAGAGCGTACGGAATGCCAGCCAGGCAAACGCCAGCGCTTCCATGTCATCACCACTGATACCCGCCGCATCGGTGGTCGCCACTTCCGTTCCGGGAAGGTGTGCTGCCAGCCGCGCCATCAGCAGCGGATTGCGACTGCCGCCGCCGCACACCAGCAGACGATCGCAGCTATCATTGAGTAAAACCTGCTGTGTAATAGTGATGGCGGTCAGCTCCACCAGCGTGGCCTGCACATCCTGCGGTGACAGACCCGGGAAATAGCGCAGATGCTGCTCCAGCCAGCCCAGGTTAAAGTGTTCGCGTCCGGTGCTCTTCGGCGGCGGCAACGCAAACCAGGGTTCGCGCAACAGCGCCTCCAGCAAAGCCGGGATCACCAAGCCGCTGCGCGCCCACTGCGCATCTTTGTCATAAGGCTGACCCTGATTCCGCCATATCCAGGCGTCCATCAGCATATTGCCGGGACCAGTATCGAAGCCGCGCACCGCCTGTCCAGGGATCAGCAGTGAGAGATTGGCGATGCCACCAATATTCAGCACCATGCGGCGTTCTGCGGCATCCATCAGCAGCGCCTGATGAAAAGCAGGTACCAGCGGCGCGCCTTGCCCGCCCAGCGCCATGTCACGGCGGCGGAAATCGCCCACCACGGTGACGCCGGTTGCCGCGACGATCTGGTTATTGTCACCAATCTGCAGCGTATTCGGTGCGTCACTCTGAGGCTCATGCCAGACAGTCTGACCATGACAGCCAATCGCCGTGATATCGCTGGCCTCCAGCGACTCGCGCTGCATTAATGTCACGACGGCTTCAGCGAAGAGCTGACCGAGGCGGGTATCAAGCTGGCCGAGCTGTGACAGGGTCAGGGATTGGCCCTGGCAAATCCCCAGAATAGCCTGACGCAGCGCGGGTGGCATCGGATGGCAGTAACTCGCCTGCTGCGCCACCATATTTTCATCAATGGCGGCCAGCACCACATCCACGCCATCCAGGCTGGTGCCTGACATTACCCCGATATAGCGTCCTGATTTCATAACCATTCCTTACTTCCGGCGGGAAGTGCGATTCATCTGCGGTTAGCCTGACAAATAATAATCGCTAATTCTATGATTAAATTCTTTTTATCTGATCGTGCTGACCAGTAACGTTACGGGACTATTTTTAGACGACGATTGAATTATTGTTGATCTTACATAGTCTATGCTTCGTCCAACCGTGTTTTATCCGGACAGGGATTAATTTGCCAGTTTTGTGTCTTATACTGTGTGCAGGATATAGCGATAAACGTGGCGCCTTCTCGACTAAAGGAGTTTCAAATGATTAAGCGTGTAATTGTGGTCGCTCTGGCCGGTGCGATGCTGGCAGGTTGTAGCAATACCAGTACGCTGTCGGGTGACACCTACAGTGCCAGTGAAGCCAAGCAGGTGCAGAGTGTGTCGTACGGTACCTTAGTCTCTGTGCGTCCGGTGAAAATCCAGGGCGGTGATGAGAGTAACGTCATCGGTGCAATCGGTGGTGCGGTGCTGGGTGGCTTCCTGGGTAACACCATTGGTGGCGGCGCCGGACGTAGCCTGGCAACAGCCGGTGGTGCAGTTCTGGGTGGCGTAGCAGGCCAGGGTGTTCAGGGCGCAATCAATAAAACTGATGGCGTTGAGCTGGAAATCCGTAAGGATGATGGCAACACCATCATGGTGGTTCAGAAACAGGCCGCCTCGCGTTACTCTGTTGGCCAGCGTGTTGTCATGGCGTCCAACGGCAGCCAGGTGACGGTTTCACCTCGCTAATGCTGCAAAATAAAAAACCGACGCTCGGGCGTCGGTTTTTTTATTTCTCTTTGTGCTGAAGTTCGAGAATGTTTTTCTCAAGCCGGGCGATCAGCGTCACCATCTGACTAATCTCTTCCCGGCTGATGCCGGACAAGATGTCATCCCGCGTCTCATCAATCACACTCTCAACCTGTTCGATAATCGGCTCCGCCTGCTGCGTCAGCTTAATGCGCTTAGCACGACGATCGTTGGCACAGGTCGAACGGGTAATCAATCCTTTCTCTTCCAGTTGATCCAGCGTCCGCACCAGCGAAGGCTGTTCAATGCCAATCGCCTTGGCTAACTGAATCTGCGACTGTTCAGGCGGCAGTTGATGAATATTGTGCAACGTCACCCAGTGAGTCTGAGTCAGCTCAAGCGGCTTGAGCCGCTGATCAATCAACGCGCGCCAGATGCGCACCAGGCGAGATAAATCCGTTCCGAGGGGCGTATCCATTTCATCTCCTTATAATTAGCTTGCTAGCTATCAAGCCAGATTTTACACTATTCTGCGAGTTTACAGGACAAATTACAAATCCCGGACCAGGCTACGATTACGCGGCAGCGCGTTCAGTCTGCCGTCTGGGTTAATGAAGGATGTTATCACGTGCTCACTCCTGCTTTTTCAGGTGCGAAACCGCTTACCGATCTGGTCTTGGGCGCCTCGCTTTTTTTCCCGCCGATATTCAAAGCGGTGCTGCTCGGCTTCTTTTTCTGGCTGCTGATTCACCCGCTGGTACGCGGCTGGATCTACTCCGGCGACGTCTGGCATCCTACCCTGTTTGATCTCTCCCTGTTTGTGCTGTGCGTGACCGCCGCACTCTGGCTCATCGGTCACGGATAATCGATATGAAATTTAACGCGGTAAAATACTTTTCAACGCTGATTGTGTTTGCGCTGGCCCTGCTGGCCGGTGGCTGGCTGTGGAACTACTACATGCAGTCGCCCTGGACGCGTGACGGGAAAGTGCGGGCAGAGCTGGTGGATATTACGCCTCAGGTGTCGGGCCGGATTACGCAACTGAAGGTCAGAGACAATCAGTTCGTGCATCAGGGCCAGCTGCTGTTAACGCTGGACCCGGTGCCCTGGCAGATTGCACTCGACAACGCTGCCGCTCAGCTCAGCAAAGCGCAGGCGGACCTGGCGAAAGCGCAGCATGAATATCACCGGCGCAGCAGTCTGCCGCGTAACATCATCTCCGCGGAGGATCTGGATGCGGCACGCTTAAACGCGGAATCCGCCGCCGGCAGTGCCAAAGCCGCGCAGGCGGAGCTGGAGCGGGCACGCTGGAATCTGCAGCAGACGACGCTGACTGCACCGACAGATGGCTGGATCACGAATCTGACGCTTCGTCCCGGCAACTATGCGACAGCGGGGTCGCCCCTGTTTGCGCTGGTCGACAGCCACTCCTACTATGTCATGGGCTATTTTGAAGAGACCAAGCTGCGCCATATCCACGCAGGTGCGGCGGCTCAGGTGGTGCTCTACAGCAATGGTATGCGGCTGCAGGGCCAGGTGGACAGCATTGGCCGCGCTATCTATGACCAGAGCATTGAGACCGACAGCGGTCTGGTGCCCGATATCAAACCCAACGTGCCCTGGGTGCGGCTGGCGCAGCGGGTGCCGGTGCGCATTCGTCTCGATCCGCTCCCGGCTGATGCCAGTCTGGTTGCGGGCACCAGCTGCACCATCACCATCCAGCCATGAATGTTCAGTGGCTGGCCTGGGATCAACTGCCCTGGATTAAGGCGAACGGCGGTCAGTGGCGTTATGCGTTGCGGAATGCTATCGCAATGTGTCTGGCGCTGAGCATCGCCTATGGACTGGATCTTGATGAGCCTTACTGGGCAATGACCTCCGCCGCCGTAATCAGCTTTCCTACCGTGGGCGGCGCGATCAGCAAAAGTCTGGGCCGCGTCGTCGGCAGTCTGCTCGGGGCCACCGCCGCGCTGCTGATTGCCGGACATACCCTGAATGAGCCGTGGCTGTTTACCTTTGCGATTGCCGGCTGGCTGGCGCTCTGCACCGGCATTGCAAACCACTACCAGAACAATGTCGCCTACGCCTTTTCACTGGCAGGCTACACGGCCGCTATTATCGCCTTCAGCAGCGTAAACATCACCGATATCACCTCGCTGTGGACGATTGCCCAGGCTCGTGTCTGCGAGGTGATCTCCGGCATTCTGTGCGCCGGGTTGATGATGATGGTGCTACCGAGCACCTCCGATGGCGAGACGCTGATCACCTCACTGAAACAGATGCATGCCCGGCTGCTGGACCATGCGGTGTTGCTGCTGCAGCCCTCGGCCAGCGATACCATTCGTACCGCGCACGAAAACGTCATCAGCCAGATCCTCACCATGAACCTGCTGCGCATTCAGGCTTTCTGGAGCCACTACCGTTTTCGGCGACAGAACAACGTCCTGAACTATGTGCTGCACCAGCAACTTCGACTTACCAGCGTGCTCTCGAGCCTGCGCCGTATGCTGCTGAACTGGCCTGACGCGCCAGAGGCGCTATTTGAGGCGCTGCAGCAACTGCTGGCGGAGCTGGCAAAACCGGCGTGTGATAAATATCGTCTGGCGCAAATCCTGCGTAGCGTGACACCCGCAGCGGATGGCGACTATCGGCAGCGCGCCTTTTGTCAGCGGCTGCGCTACTTCTGCTGGATGTACCTCAACGTGCTGCGCTGGATCCGCCTGCTTGATCGCGCCGATGCCGATACCCGCTTTCAGCCGCCGCCGGTTCCAGCGCTGGCGCGTGACAGTGACAGTGCCGAAGCGGGCTGGAGCGCCCTGCGCACCTTCTGCGTAATCGTCCTGGGCTGCGCGTTCTGGATTAACACACAATGGTCTTCCGGAGCCTCGGCGCTCACCCTGACCGCCATTGCCTGCGTGCTCTATGCCGCTGCCCCCTCACCCGGCGGCAGCGTCACGCTGCTGCTGAAAACGCTGCTGTGGCTGTTTGCATTTAGTTTTGTGATGAAGTTTGGCCTGATGGTGCAGATCGGTCAGCTATGGCCGTTTTTACTGTTTCTGTTTCCGCTGCTGGTGACGCTGCAACTCTTCAAGCTGCAGCAGAAACAGCGCGCCGGGATGTGGGGGCAGTTCATCGTCTTTATGGGCTCGTTTATCGCGGTGACTAACCCGCCCACGTGGGATTATCAGGACTTTTTTAATGATAACATCGCCAAAGTCTGCGGAGTGCTGCTCGCCTGGCTGGCGTTTCAGATCCTGCGGCCCAGCTCTGATGCGCGGCGCAGCCGGCGGCATATCCGGGCACTGCGGCTGGCGTTTCTCGATCAGCTGCGGCAACGACCACGGCTCAGCGAGAACCGCTTTGAATCGCAGATTTATCATCGCATCAGCCAGCTCAGCCATAGCCGGGATGAGCAGGCGCGTGTCTGGCTTCTGCGCTGGGGCGTGGTGCTGCTCAACTGTTCGCATATCGTCTGGCAGCTGCGTGAATGGCGCGCCGGTGCAGCAACGCTGATGGCGTTTCGCGATAACAGCCTGCAAAATTTACAGCAGATTATCAGCAGCCGCGGCGTACGGCACAGTTCGCTGGATCAGATGCTGACGGAACTGGAAGCGACCATTACCGCGTTACTGGCGCTGGAAAACAATGAGGCCAGCGAGCTGGCGGGGATTATCTGGCGATTGCGCTGTTCGCTGGCACAGCTGAAGCAGGCTGTGCCAGAGTGATTACTGGCAATACTGCTGCTGTTGCCGGTTAAAATCATCCTGCAGCTGTTGCAGCGTTTTATGGCCCTCGAAGCGGGTTTTATCCATCTCGGTCATCGGTTCAATCACCAGCGCTTTCTCATCGGGTGAGAAGATAAAGCGACGCGTCAGCTCGGTGCCGGTAAAACTCTGGCCGTGAATGCCGCCGCACACCATGGTCATGGTACGGCGATAGATCGTGGTGTCAGTGAAATTAGTTTCAGTGGCGCTGCGAAAGACCTGATCGCACCCCTGCGCTTCCAGCTTGCGCACCATGTTGCGACTGAGCCATTCACGACCTTTGGCGATCTTTTCACAGGTGACACGCATCTTGCTGGTATCAATGGTGCGCTGAAGCTCCCGTCCGGTTTCAGTGACCAGCTGCGTATCATTGGTCTTATCGCATCCCACCAGCAGTAGACACAGCAGTAATGCGCCCTTGAATTTCATTTTCCTGCTCCTTTCCCCATCACGCTTTCTTACCTGAATCAATATCATAGGGGGGAAATGACGGGGATGGTATAACAATTCATAAACAGGCGGGATAAAAGGGGCGGCTATCACCTGCCGCCCGGACATTCAGATAACGCCGCAGGCATAACGCGCCCCGCCGCCGCCCAGCGGTGCAGGATGATCGGCATGATTATCTCCGCCGGCATGCACCATCAGCGCTTTGCCTTTGATCTCTTTTAACGACTTCAGCCGTGGCGCCAGCACCGGATAGGTGGCGCTGCCTTTCTCATCAACATAGATCGCGGGCAGGTCGCCCAGGTGACCTTCAGCATATGGCCCCAGATGTTTGCCGCTGTTAGCCGGATCCAGGTGACCGCCAGCCGCACCGGCGGCGACCACTTTTCCCTCAGATTCGCCCGGCTCACAGCTGCCTTTAGCATGGACATGAAAACCGTGAATGCCCGGCTTCAGTCCCTGCAGATCCGGCGTAAACTGCAGACCATACTGGGTCTCGTCAATCTTAACGGTGCCCAGCGATTTGCCAATCCCTTCAGCGGTAACCTGATGGATCGTAACCTGCTCGCTGGCAGCCTGTGCTGAGCCGCAGGCGATCAGCGCAAAAAGCGCAACTGCTTTCATTTTCATGGTGACTCCATTTGTATCCCAGGGGTTGAGATAAGTCTGGTCGCTGTTGCACTATTCTGCCGAAGATTGACGCAGTTTTACGCTTCAGGGCACATCAAATCCCAGCGCCGCTTTGCGAATACGGAACCACTGCTGCCGCGACAGGGATAAATCCAGTGCCGCGGCGGCTTCGCTGACGCGCGCCGCTTTGCCTGACCCCATGATGGGCAGCGGTCGCGACGGCAGCATCAGTATCCAGGCATAAACTACCTGTTCCAGACTGGTGGCACCGGTTTCCTGACGCACCACCTCCAGTTCATTACGCAGGGGCTGGAAGTGAGGATCGTTAAACAGACGTCCGCCGCCGAGACAGGACCAGGCCATCGGACGAATGCGCAGTTGCTGGCACTGATCCAGCGATCCATCCAGCAGCACGCTTTGCTGCACGGGTGAAATCTCCAGCTGGTTCGTGACCAGAGAGAACGGCAGACGCGATTGCAGCAGTGAAAACTGGGATGGTGTGAAATTCGAGACGCCAAAATGCAGCACCTTGCCGCTTTGATGAAGTGCCATAAAGGCTTCAGCCACTTCGTCAGCCGCCATCAGCGGATCGGGACGATGGATCAGCAACAGGTCGAGACGATCAGTGTGGAAATGGCGCAGCGAGTTTTCAGCACTCTGCAGGATATGATGTTTGTCGGTAATGTAGTGGCCAATCTGATGTTCAGGACGGGCGCGGGTGGCAATGCCGCATTTGGTCACAATCTGAAGCTGATCGCGCAGTCCTGGAGCCAGCTTCAGCGCCTCACCAAAAGCCGCCTCACACTGGTAGTCGCCATAAATGTCCGCATGATCAACCGTAGTAATGCCGAGCCTCAGATGGTGCTCAATAAACGCAACCCGCTCCTGCGGCGACATGCCCCACTCCATCAGACGCCAGTACCCCATAACCAGCGGTGAAAAATCGGGGCCCTGTAAAGCGATGGCCTGCGGTTCTAACATGACGTTCTCCCTGTTGCGCGTTGGCTGTAATTAGTGTGTCAGAGAGTATAACGGAAAGCGGAAAGTCGTCAGAATAACTCCGGCTGTTGTGGCTCGGGTGGCTCCTCGCTTTTCTGCTGCCGTTGCAGGCGCAGACGACGCTGCTGACAGAGACGAATGACTTCCCGCTTTTGCGCATCGCTGAAGCGCAGCCAGTTGAACCGTTCATCGCGGCTGCGTAAACATCCCAGGCAGTAGCCGCGCGCATCAGTCTGGCAGATGCCGCGACAGGGGCTGGGAACCGGGAAAAACTCAAGCTGTTCAGCCACCATGACTCCGGATTAACAGAATAAATAGTCCAGTAAAAGCGTAGCCTGGATGCGCAGGAATTAAGCTTTGCCCCGTCAGAATTATCCTTTTCTTTCACGGGTGAGTGAACACTCTGTGCCAAATGCACGGTACAGCGTTGCATCAGACCAACCGGTCTACTACTCTCTCAGCCATGAATAAGACGTTACAACGCAATGAAACCCGTGAACACCTGCTCCAGACAGGTGAACAGCTCTGTCTGCAACGCGGCTTTACCGGAATGGGCCTCAGCGAACTGCTGACACAGGCGGCGGTGCCGAAAGGCTCCTTTTACTACTATTTCCGATCTAAAGAGGCGTTTGGCGTAGCGTTACTGGAACGCTACTTTGCGCGTTATCTGCAGGATGTCGGGTTACAGCTCAACCAGACAGACGGTACGCCGCGTGAGCGTCTGCTAAATCATTTTCGTGCTGCGGTTGAGCTGTTTGTGCAGCAGGGACACATTGTCGGTTGTCTGGGCGTGAAAGTTTCTGCTGAGGTCTGCGACCTTTCAGAGCCGATGCGTGATGCACTTCAGCAGGGTGCAGGAAAGATTACCGCGCTTTATGCCCGGACGCTGATTGCTGCAGAGCAGCAGGAGTCGCTGAGCCTGCCGCAGCCTCCCGCGCAGATGGCAGAGTTGCTGTCGCTGTTGTGGCTGGGCGCCAGTCTGCAGAGCAAAATTTCCCGCGAGGCGCAGCCACTGCGTCTGGCACTGAGTACCATCGAACAGTGGCTTGAAAGCCACTGATTTTTAAAAAACGTATTTGTAGACGACTGGTCTACTAATCAGGAGCTATTATGGCGAGTACCCAGCTGTTTCGTCCGCTGAAAGTCGGCGCAATTACCGTCCCAAACCGCGTATTTATGGCACCGCTGACCCGTCTGCGCAGCATTGAACCAGGTGACATCCCTACTCCACTGATGGCGGAGTATTACCGTCAGCGTGCCAGCGCCGGTCTGATCATCACCGAAGCAACCCAGATCTCTTTCCAGGCAAAAGGCTATGCCGGTGCGCCAGGCCTGCATACTCAACCGCAGATTGCCGCGTGGAAAGTGATTAACGAAGGTGTCCATCAGGCGGGCGGTCATAGCGCCGTGCAGTTATGGCATACCGGTCGTATCTCACATAACAGCGTGCAGCCGGAAGGCAAAGCACCGGTAGCGCCATCCGCCATTGCTGCGGGTACGCGTACGTCACTGCGTGCTGAAGATGGCAGCGTCTATCGCGAAGACACGTCTGTACCGCGCGAACTGACGGTGCCAGAGATCCAGCAGATCGTGGCCGATTTTGGTCAGGCTGCGGCAAACGCACGTGAAGCAGACTTCGACCTGCTTGAGCTGCACTCCGCGCACGGCTACCTGATGCACCAGTTCCTGGCGCCGGGTTCAAACCAGCGTACCGACGAATATGGCGGCAGCATCGAAAAACGCGGTCGCTTTGCGCTGGAAGTGGTCGATGCGGTGATCGCCAACTGGTCAGCCGATCGCATTGGTATCCGCGTCTCGCCTGTCGGCAGCTTCCAGAATCTGGACAACGGTCCGGATGAAGAAGAAGCGGCGCTGTGGTACATCGGTGAGCTGGCAAAACGCAACATCGCCTATCTGCATCTCTCTGAGCCAGACTGGGCCGGCGGCAAGCCTTACACCGACGCATTCCGTCAGAAAGTGCGCGATCTCTTCCCGGGTGCCATCATTGGTGCCGGTGCTTACACCGTTGAGAAAGCGGATGATTTGATTGGTCGCGGTCTGATCGATGCGGTTGCGTTTGGTCGTGATTACATTGCTAACCCGGATCTGGTTGAGCGTCTGCAGCAGGACGCCCCACTTAACCCTCAGCGTCCGGAAAGCTTCTACGGCGGCGGCGCGGAAGGTTATATCGACTACCCGACACTGTAATCCGTTTGGGCTGCCGTTTGGGACGATGACGGCAGCCATTATTCAATGGCGATTTTCGTCGCTATACTTAGCGCCTGGGTCATCCGGCGATGGCGTTTTATTTAAAAGAGGATGTTATGCGTTTACTTCATACCATGCTGCGCGTTGGCGATCTGCAACGTTCAATCGATTTCTACACACGTGTGCTGGGCATGCGCGTGCTGCGTCAGAGCGAAAACACCGAATATAAATATACCCTGGCGTTCGTAGGCTATACCGACGAAAGCGAAGGTGCGGTGATCGAGCTGACTTACAACTGGGGCGTTGATAAATATGACCTCGGCGATGCCTATGGTCACATCGCGCTGGGCGTCGATGACGCAGCAGCAGCCTGCGAACGTATCCGCAAAGATGGCGGCAACGTGACCCGTGAAGCAGGCCCGGTTAAAGGCGGCTCTACCATTATTGCCTTTGTTGAAGATCCCGATGGCTACAAAATCGAGCTGATCGAAAACAAAGATGCCGGTAACGGCCTGGGCAACTAAACCTGCCTCTCAGCCCGCCTGACCCGGTGGGCTGAATCCCCTTCTCTGCGCTTCATCTGCTGCACCCGGCCCCGTTTTTTGCCATAATACGCGCTGCCCTTTTTCTGCAACGAGATCCTGATGTCTGATTCGAATTCCCCTAATGCACTCAATCAACGTTTCCGTGGCTTCTATCCGGTGGTGATCGACGTTGAAACCGCCGGTTTCAATGCGCAAACCGATGCGTTACTGGAGATTGCTGCTATCACGCTGAAAATGGATGAAGAGGGATGGATTCAGATTGACCAGACGCTGCATTTCAACGTCGAACCCTTTGTCGGCTCGCTTTTGCATCCGGAAGCGCTGGCCTTTACCGGTATCGATCCGAGTAATCCGTTGCGCGGCGCGGTGAGTGAATATGAGGCGCTGCACGCCATTTTCAAAATGGTGCGCAAGGGCATTAAAGACAGTGGCTGCAATCGCGCCATTATGGTGGCGCACAATGCTACGTTTGACCTGAACTTTATGTCAGCGGCAGCAGAACGTGCCAGCCTGAAGCGCAATCCGTTTCATCCATTTGCCACCTTTGATACCGCAGCGCTGAGCGGACTGGTACTGGGTCAGACGGTGCTGGCGAAAGCCTGTATTGCGGCGGGAATGGAGTTTGACAGTACTCAGGCGCATTCAGCGCTCTATGATACTCAGCAGACGGCGACACTGTTCTGCGAGCTGGTAAACCGCTGGAAACGGTTAGGTGGCTGGCCTCTGCCCTTCGCCGGGGGCGACGCAGAAGCCACGACATCCGCATAAGGGATGCCACAATGAAAGAGGCCGACATGATGTCGGCCTTTTTTTATTCTGCTTCTTTAAATTTTTCTGCGGTCTCTTTGATCAGCGACTGCAGTTCACCACGCTGCAACATCTCGACGATGATGTCGCATCCACCAACCAGCTCACCATCCACCCAGAGCTGTGGGAAGGTCGGCCAGTTAGCGTATTTCGGCAGCTCAGCACGAATGTCCGGGTTCTGCAGAATATCCACGTAAGCAAAACGCTCACCACAGGCTGACAGTGCCTGCACCGCCTGTGCAGAGAAACCGCAGCTTGGCAGTTTCGGGGAACCTTTCATGTACAGCAGGATCGGGTTTTCTGCGATCTGGCGCTGAATTTTTTCTACAGTACTCATAATTGCCTTCCTTAATTCGTTACTTCGTGTTTGTTTATTGTAGCGACTTCGCGACGTGACTGAAAATGAGATTTTGCTCGCTGCCCGATTAAATGACCATCATTGTTAAGTCCCGCGCGCAGGACATTTAACTTCAGGTATTAACAGCTGGTAACAGTTTAATAATTCGTAATAATTACGTTTGTATAAGATGCTGAAAATGTTCATTTTCAGTGCAATTACGCGGGCTGCAAAGATTAACATTAAAAGGCATTACAGTTTTTAAGCGAACTGGACTAGAATGGCCTGGGCACTGATCCCGGATCAGATTAATCTCAACTTTGTCGCGGTGCGTAGTGGCCCTGACAACTTAACTCATTAATGGACTATGCGTTTAATCATTACGCTTTTTATGCTGGCCTTTGCGCAACTGTTTTTCAACATCGCCGCTGCGTCACCTCACGCGCCGGTGAACGTCAGTACGCATAAAACAGAGAAAAAGAGTGCGCGCGACGATGAACGCCGCAAGCGTCGCCCGGTAAAAACGGTGACGAAAAAAACTCGTCTCAGCCCTGATCAAAAACTTAAAACGAAAAAACTGAAAAAAGTCGAACTCACTGCTAAACAGACGCCTGCTAAGAAGACCTCGCTCAAAACTGCCCGTATCAGCAAAACCAAAGAAAAAAATAAAGAGAAGAAACGCTATGGGCATCAGCGCCAGCTGAAAACCGCTGAGGTCACCACCAGCGAGCCAGGCACGATTAAAATGAGCAAATCCCACCGTCAGCGCTATCAGAAGGCGCGTGAGACCGCAATGACTAAGCTGATGGGGCAGTTGGGTAAACCCTATCAGTGGGGCGGCACCTCTCCACATACCGGTTTCGATTGCAGCGGCCTCGTCTGGTATGCCTATAAAGATCTGGTGAAATTTAAGATCCCGCGTACCGCTAATGAGATGTATCACCTGCGTGATGCCGCGCCGATCAAGCGTGAGTCGCTGGAGAAAGGCGATCTGGTCTTCTTTCGTATTAATGGCCGCGGCACTGCGGACCACGTCGGCGTTTACCTGGGCGATGGCAAGTTTATTCAGTCGCCACGTACCGGAAAAGATATTCAGATCAGTGCATTAGGGGAAGATTACTGGCAGCGCCACTATATTGGTGCACGTCGGGTGATGACGCCGAAAACCATTCGCTGAGCAGCACTATAGTCCGAAAGAAGCCGGGATAATCCCGGCTTTTTTATTAGTGCAGAATGGCAGTAAAACTAAAGGCCACAATCATCAGCAGACAACCGACAGTGGTCATCAAAGCCAGTTTCAAATCGGTACTCATTGCTTGCTCCTTAGTCACACACTTTACAGGGATATGGCATTTTCCCACAGGGTCCGGTAAAAATCTCGTTTTATCCGTTGAGCCTTGTTAGAATCTCGCCTTTGTTGCGCAACGCGCGCAACCCTGATTCCGTTTGCGCATCTTTTCAGGCGTTTTTTCTCAGCCAGTCGCCTGTTTACCGGCCAGAAAAGCCGCATTTGTGCGGAAAAAAACCTGAGCAGACGCAAACGTTTAACATTAAGCTTATCATAGAGTTAGGTAAGCACCGGAGTCCGATTTTCATGGCAACAATCAAAGATGTGGCGAAACGTGCTGGCGTCTCAACGACTACCGTTTCGCATGTCATCAATAAAACTCGCTTTGTCGCTGAAGAAACACGCGAGGCGGTCTGGCAGGCAATTAAAGAATTGCACTACTCGCCAAGTGCTGTGGCGCGCAGCCTGAAAGTAAACCACACCAAAACGCTGGGCCTGCTTGCCACCTCCAGCGAAGCGCCCTATTTTGCTGAAATTATTGAAGCGGTTGAAAATCACTGTTTTGATAAAGGCTATACGCTGATTCTGGGTAATGCGCATAACGACCTGCAAAAACAACGCGCCTACCTCAGCATGATGGCGCAGAAGCGCGTCGATGGTCTGCTGGTGATGTGCTCTGAATATCCGGACGATCTGCTGCAGATGCTGGAAGAGAACCGCAATATCCCGATGGTGGTGATGGACTGGGGCGAATCGCGCGCCGACTTCACTGACACGGTACTGGATAATGCTTTCCAGGGGGGCTATCTGGCGGGACGCTATCTGATTGAACGTGGACACCGTGATATTGGAGCCATCCCCGGTCAGATGGAGCGTAACACCGGTGGCGGACGCCATGCCGGTTTTCTGAAGGCGCTGGAAGAAGCGGGTATTCAGCCGCGCGCGGAGTGGATTGTACAGGGTGACTTTGAGCCGGAGTCGGGCTATCAGGCGATGCAGCAGATTTTGTCACAGAAACAACGCCCTACGGCGGTGTTCTGCGGCGGTGACATCATGGCGATGGGGGCCATTTGCGCCGCCGACGAGATGGGTCTGCGCGTGCCGCAGGATATTTCGGTCATCGGCTATGATAATGTGCGCAACGCCCGCTATTTCGCCCCTGCTCTGACCACGGTGCATCAGCCAAAAGCTCAGCTTGGTGAGAAAGCGCTGGATATGCTGCTTGACCGCATCACCAGTAAGCGCGAAGTGTCACAAACGATTGAAGTCCATCCGACGCTGATTGAGCGCCGTTCAGTGGCAGATGGTCCGTTCCGCGACTATCGGCGCTAATCCTCGCTTAACCACTCCTTATTAAGCGTTTGCGCATCACCCAGATAGCTGAGCAACCAGCCTGTCGCGGGTGATGCGCGATCTTCTGCCCAGCTGACGCAACAGGGACTATCCGGAAATGCTACCGGCAGCGTCAGTTCGACCAGCTCGCCGCTGTCAAGCAATGGCCTGGCCAGATGACCCGGTACCATCGCCACACACAAGCCTGCCTGCACGCATTCCAGTCCGGTTTGCCACTCCGGCACCACCAGCCTGCGCTGGTTATCCAGCGTCCATGTCATACGACGCGGCAGTGCGCGTGATGTATCTTCCAGCACCAGTGACGGCCAGCTACGCAGCGTGTCATCATCGATCTGGTTCGCCTGCGTCAGAGGATGATCGGGCGCGACCACGCAGCGCCAGTTAAGCGTACCCATATCGCGGAACGCAAACCGTCCGCCTACCGGAATCGCCTGGGTAGCCCCAATCGCGACTTCCACCCGACCGTCGGCCAGTGCATCCCAGACACCGTTAAAGACTTCATAGCTGATGATCAGTTCCATATCAGGAAAGTGGCGATAGAAATCTTTAACCAGCTGTCGGGTGCGCTGAGGTTTAGCGATACAGTCAACGGCAATGCTGAGCTGCCCGCGCCAGCCGTTGGCCAGTTGCTGACACTGCCGCCGGGTGGCAAGCATTTTTTTGATGATGCTGCGCCCCTCCCGGACGAAATGTTCACCTGCTGGCGTCAGCACCACTTCGCGATGCTGGCGTTCGAACAGCGGCACTGCCAGCCAGTTCTCCAGCTGACGCACCGTGTAGCTGATAGCAGAAGGTACCCGATGCAACTCCTGCGCGGCGGCGCTGAAACTACCTCCACGAGCGACCGCGTCAACGACCTCTAATGCATATTCTGACCACATAATCTGCCTTCAAAAATTTTAACAGCAACCGGCAAATATTACCGTTTCACAGCGGCAAACGCACCTTTTACACTCTGCCGCGTTTATCCTGCAAAAATGAGAATGAGATGCTGTCGAATAAAGGATTTATGCCCTACCTTGCCCTGCTGAGCATGCTCGGCTTTTTAGCTACTGACATGTATCTGCCCGCCTTTGGTGCGATGCAGCAAACGTTTAATACCTCACCGGGCCTGATCAGCGCCAGTATGAGTCTCTTCCTGGCGGGTTTCGCCTGTGGACAGCTCTTCTGGGGACCACTTTCCGATCGTATTGGCCGTAAACCGGTGCTGCTGGCCGGACTGGCCATGTTTGGCATCGGCTGTGCGGGCATGCTGTGGGTGAATGATATCTATCTGATGCTGGCGCTGCGCTTTGTGCAGGCGATTGGCGTCTGTGCTGCGGCCGTGAGCTGGCAGGCGCTGGTGGTGGATCGCTATCCTGCCGCGCGCGCTAACAAAGTCTTTGCAACGATTATGCCGCTGGTTGCGCTCTCCCCGGCGCTGGCCCCGTTGCTGGGTGCCTGGCTGATCGGCCATTTCCACTGGCGTTCGATTTTCCTGGTGCTGACGCTGATTGCGCTGGCATTAATTCTGACCACACTGCGTCTGCCCACCGTACGCCAGGAAACACGCAAAAAGGGAGCCCAGCCTGGCTTTTTCACCCTGCTGAAATCACGGGTTTACAGCGGCAACGTGCTGATCTACTCCGCCTGTTCAGCCAGTTTTTTTGCCTGGCTGACCGGCTCGCCTTTTATTCTGGCGGATCTGGGCCTTTCACCCGCCGATATCGGTCTGAGTTATGTGCCCCAGACGCTCGCCTTTTTGATTGGCGGATTCGGCTGTCGCGCCCTTCTTAACCGCTTTAATGGCGCTCAGCTGTTACTGTGGTTGCTGGGCATTTACAGCCTGAGCATTCTGGCGCTGTTCGCCGTCGCGCTGTCAGGCGGTAGCACGCTGGTGAGCCTCATGGTGCCGTTCTGCGGTATGGCGCTGGCTAACGGCGCAATTTATCCAATTGTGGTTTCCAGTGCACTGACGCCCTTCCCGCATGCCACCGGTAAAGCGGCCGCATTGCAGAACACATTGCAGCTAGGACTCTGCTTCGCAGCAAGCCTGGCAGTTTCTGCCGGATTAACGCATGCACTGTTTACCACTACGCTGATGATGACGGTGACGATTCTGCTGGCGCTGATGGGTTATGCCATGCAGCGTACCGCAAGCGCACAAACTGTTGTTGCCTCTGCGCAACCTGCCTGCCAGGATAATCACTGACACACTGACTTTTTAGTTAGCTTCCTAACAATAAGTCATTGAATATTGACCCGAGTGAGCATATACTCTTTCGGGTCAACAAATCTGTAATAAATCAACAATATAATAACGTAATAATCTGATTGGCATCCTGTTGCCGGGACGGTATTCGTGCGCGTTATTCTTACTCTGTCCGACCTGCTGCAGGCTATTCCAGTCCTCTGTATCACACAGTCAACCGGTGTGCGGAGTCATCCGTACCGTTTCTCAATGCCTGACGAAATTGACTACTCTTTGTTCAGGTTCAGATTGGACAGGTGGTGGAAAAGCTATGAGTTCATCTTATGCAGAAGCAGTGAGCCCTGAAGAAAACCATTGGTATCGCATCGTCCACGAAATGCTGGAAAAAGCGAACATTGAAATTAACGGTTCACGTCCCTGGGATATTCATATCAATCATCCCGGCTTTTTTAAGCGTGTTCTGCAGGAGGGATCGCTTGGGCTCGGTGAGAGCTATATGGATGGTTGGTGGGATTGCGATCGGCTGGATATTTTTTTCCATCAGGTGCTGAAACATAAGCTCGAACAGCAACTCCCGTACCACTTTAAAGATACGCTGCGCATTGCCGCTGCCCGCTTAACCAATCTGCAGTCGAAAAAGCGGGCCTGGATTGTCGGTAAAGAGCACTACGACCTGGGTAACGATCTCTTTTCACTGATGCTCGACCCCTATATGCAATACTCCTGTGGTTACTGGAAAGAAGCTACGACCCTGGTTACAGCGCAGGAAGCCAAGCTGGATATGATTTGCCGTAAATTAGCGCTGGAACCTGGCATGTCGCTGCTGGATATCGGCTGTGGCTGGGGCGGACTCGCGGAATTTGCCGCACGTCATTATGGCGTTAACGTGCATGGCGTGACGATTTCCGCCGAACAACAGAAACTGGCGCAGCAGCGCTGTAGCGGATTAGACGTCACGATTCTGTTGCAGGATTATCGCGATCTGAATGAGCAGTTTGATCGCATCGTTTCAGTCGGCATGTTCGAGCATGTCGGGCCGAAGAATTACGCCACCTATTTTGATGTGGTCGACCGTAATTTGAAGCCTGACGGAATTTTTCTGCTTCACACCATTGGCGCGATTAAAACCGATATGAGCGTCGATCCCTGGATCGACAAATATATCTTCCCCAATGGCTGCCTGCCTTCAGTGCGTCACGTGGCAGATGCCAGCGAGCCGCATTTTATTCTGGAAGACTGGCATAACCTCGGGGCTGATTACGACAAAACGCTGATGGCCTGGCATGAGCGCTTTTTGCAGGCCTGGCCGGAGCTGGCAGATAACTACGGCGAACGCTTTAAGCGAATGTTCTCCTATTATCTGAATGCCTGCGCCGGCGCCTTCCGGGCGCGCGATATTCAGCTGTGGCAGATTGTATTCAGTCGCGGTGTTGAGGGTGGATTACGGGTGGCGCGGTAGGGAGTTAACTCGCGGGTAATTACGAAGCTCCTCCGGCCCAGGACCTGAAACAAAGGGCCTGTTTTGCTTTAACAGGGAGCGTTGCGCAAGGAACGGGGGCAGATCGGAAAATCGCAAAACCCGTCATCCCTGACATGCCCGGCCCGCGTGATTACGCACGTCATACCTGAAGTGCACACTTAAACGGGCCAACGCGTTGCGTTGTTCAAAAACGCTCCCGGCGTTCTATCCGGGCGGCGGGACGCTTTCCTCTTCTGACCCAATACCCTGCGCCCTGAGCTCTTATAATTCTCACAGATTAAAACCGATTTGGCTGCCAGCGGCGCTTACACGTCCTGTATCAACTTTCAGAGGCAGGCTGGCCGGTCAGCATACTCATCGCCGCCGCGGCATCGCGCTGCGCTAACACCCGTTCAACGGTCTCTACAATCGCCTGTGTGTGCGGATCGATCTCAATGTTGACCCGGTCGCCAAAGATCTTCGCGCCCAGAGTCGTGCGCTCCAGCGTTTCAGGAATCAGATAGACGCAGAATTTGGTCTTCGTCACATCACCTACCGTCAGGCTGATGCCGTCGATGCCGACGAAACCTTTATGCAGAATATATTTCATCTGCATCGGATCCTGTATTTTAAACCAGACTTCGCGATTGTGTTCTGACTGGATAATTTTGCAGATTTCAGCGGTGGTCATAATATGACCTGACATCAGATGACCGCCTATTTCGTCGCTGAATTTCGCTGCACGCTCAATATTCACCACATCGCCCTGGCGTAAATCGCCAAGGTTAGTCACGCGCAATGTCTCTTTAATTAAATCAAAACTGACGCGATCACCTTCGATTGCCGTCACAGTCAGGCAGCATCCATTATGGGCTACGGATGCGCCCAGCGCCAGACCCGGCAGGAGCTCTTCCGGCAATCGGACAGTATGGGTACGAAACAGTTCTTTTTCTTCAATGGACACGATTTCTGCGGTGCCCTGCACAATACCGGTAAACATAGTCTTTGCCTCTGCGAAGTTTACGCTAGTTTATCACAGCTCCGGACGGCTGATAGATTTCACCCCACCTCACCCCTTTAATAGGGTTCAAAACGCATTGTGTGACAAAGATTGGCGAATTCTGTTACCCCGGTTACACTGGTTCGCGCAATTCCCCGGGCTTTTCTGCCCTTTTAATTCATTCAATAAGTCAGGTGTTAACGTGCAGAAGTATTTAACAGAAGCGCGTCAATTGCTGGCCCTTGCGATTCCGGTCATCCTTGCTCAGGTGGCCCAAACCGCAATGGGATTTGTGGATACCATTATGGCCGGCGCAGTCAGCGCCACGGATATGGCCGCCGTTGCTGTCGGCACCTCTGTCTGGCTTCCGGCCATCCTGTTTGGTCATGGTCTTCTGCTTGCATTGACGCCCACCGTTGCGCAACTCAACGGTTCAGGCCGCCGCGAACGCATCGGCGAACAGATCCGCCAGGGCTACTGGCTCGCCTTTTTTGTCTCGCTGCTGATTATGGTGCTGCTGTGGCACGCCGGTTATCTTATCCGGGCGATGCATGACATCGATCCCGCGCTGGCGTTTAAAGCCGAAGGCTATCTGCATGCCCTGCTGTTCGGCGCGCCAGGCTATCTCTTCTTTCAGGTGCTGCGAAATCAGTGCGAGGGGCTGTCAAAAACCAAACCCGGCATGGTGCTGGGCTTTCTGGGCCTGATGTTTAACATCCCGCTGAACTATGTCTTTATCTACGGCCACTTCGGCATGCCCGCGTTGGGCGGTATCGGCTGCGGTGTGGCAACGGCATCGGTCTACTGGGTGATGTTTATCTGCATGCGCTTCTGGGTGCGTCGGATGGGCAGCATGCGCGATATCCGGATGGAGAGTCGCTGGTCGCCGCCTTCGCGTCCGATTCTGAGCCGTCTCATGACGCTGGGATTGCCGGTAGCACTGGCGCTGTTCTTTGAGGTCACGCTGTTTGCCGTTGTGGCCCTGCTGGTTTCGCCACTGGGGATTGTGAACGTGGCCGGTCACCAGATTGCGCTGAATTTCAGTTCACTGATGTTTGTATTACCCCTGTCGCTGGGCGTCGCGACCACCATCCGCGTCGGTTATCGTCTGGGCCAGGGCTCTACCGAGCAGGCAAGAGTCGCCGCCTGGACCGCCCAGGGTGTAGGCATCAGCATGGCAGCGCTGACCGCGATTTTTACCGTGACGTTTCGTCATCAGATTGCCCTGCTCTATAACGACAACCCCGAAGTGGTCACACTGGCGGCGCAGCTGATGCTGCTGGCAGCGATTTATCAGTTCTCGGACTCGATACAGGTGATTGGCAGCGGGATTCTGCGTGGATATAAAGACACAAGGTCCATTTTCTTTATTACCTTTATCGCTTACTGGCTGCTGGGACTGCCCGCCGGGTATCTGCTGGCGCTGACCGACTGGCTGGTGCCCCGGATGGGGCCTGCGGGCTTCTGGTGCGGCTTTATTATCGGTCTGACCTCGGCGGCAGTCATGATGATCTGGCGCATCAGACGCTTACAGCGGTCACCTGCGGAAATCATCCTGGCGCGCGCGGCGCGATAACCACAAAAGCGGGCTATTTATGGCCCGCAATGACGAAAAAAACGACGGTTAGCACAGTTGCTGCTCAGTCATGGCGAAAAAACTATTTTCCCCTTGCCAGGCTTCTGCGCTGCCGTTAATATTCGTCCCCGCTGTCGCCCTGACAGCATGTTGCGCTCTTAGCTCAGTTGGTTAGAGCACCACCTTGACATGGTGGGGGTCGATGGTTCGAGTCCATTAGAGCGCACCAAGTGCGTCCGTAGCTCAGTTGGTTAGAGCACCACCTTGACAT